>Ga0208461_1000314_pt1 | contig 48085 bp, 39 predicted proteins | sample AD_JPNTR4_MetaG_FD_184448 | JGI IMG/M metagenome (GOLD analysis project Ga0208461, IMG submission 184448) | Active sludge microbial communities of municipal wastewater-treating anaerobic digesters from Japan - AD_JPNTR4_MetaG (SPAdes) (version 2) | ecosystem: Engineered > Bioreactor > Anaerobic...
CCTGCCTGTCCGTTGGGTGAATAGGCATCGTTAGAACGCAAACGTTTGTTGGCTGTGTAATGATTTACCATCGAATCCATACAGCCGGCAGAAATGGCAAAAAACAGTCGCGGACGACCGAATTTTTTAAAATCACGAAAATCGCCATGCCAATCGGGTTGCGGAACAATAGCCACGCGCAGCCCCTCAGCCTCCATTACTCGTCCGATGACCGACGCACCAAACGACGGATGATCGACATAAGCATCGCCCGAAAAGAGCACTACATCCACATCGTCCCAACCACGAAGTTTAATCTCTTTTTTAGTAGTCGGTAAAAAATCGGTCAGTTGATAAGGCATTATAAATTAAGAATTTAAAAACGATTCGTTTTTGTAGAAACGTTATTGATTGAGACGTTGTTGTATAATTTGTTCGTATTTTGCTCGTTTTTCTCCATCAATGGCAATGCGGTCGAGGTTGATATTTAAAATTTCCAACATGCCGATACCTTTATCTTCAAAAAGCACACTACCATCGGACGATTTTATCAATAACAATTCGTCGTACAACTCATGTTTTTCGGTAAACGTCAAAAATTGCAACGTATCATTGGCAATGGTAACTATTTGATAAAAACGATTTCCCAATCCGTATCGGTCATATCCCGATTGCAAATTTATTCTATAATCTTTGGGCGAACATTGACTAATTACATAAACGGGGGTGGTTTGCAAGCCGTCTTTCGCACGAGTTGTTTTTCTTGCATACGCATGTTCGTGTCCCGCCAGCAACAAATCCACTTTGTATTTGGCAAACAACGATTGGAAAGCTTTACGGATGAGCAGATTATTATTTTTGTGGCGAATAGAAAAAACAGGGTGATGCATAACAACAATACGCCATTTAGCCATTTGAGTTTCTTTCAAAGCTTGTTCTAACCACTGCCGCTGCGAATAAAGGTGCCAAAAATCGCGATTGGTATCCAAATAAATGAAAGCCGCATCACCATAACGCATTGCATAAACAGCCATATTATCGTGCTGTTCTGCTAAAAAATAAGGAAAAGTATAGATAAAACGCTCCTCCAAACGTCGCTCAATGCCTTTCAAATAATCATGATTGCCGGTACAAGAAGTTATCGGCACCGACATACGAAACGGTTGCGTAGCGACAAAAAATTCATTCCAATATTGGTCGTGCGGACGTTCTATCAAATCGCCTGCAAAAATCCAAAAATCGGTCGGGAAACGCTCGGCAATTTCGGGCAAAAGTTGTCGCGAAAAACCGTCTGCTTTGTCCTGCACATCGCCCACATAAACAAACGAAAACAGACTGTCGGAATTGGCATTCAAATCAAATTGCTGCCAATCGGAACTCAATCCGGCTGTATTCACACAATAGGAATAAGTTGCTCCGCGCTCCAAACTATCTAACTCCGCATGATACAATACACATCGTCCGCCTGCGGTAACAAATAGTTTCCCTTCAGCTTCGACACGCAAAGTGTCGCCACTCGAAATTTTGGTGTACAAACATTCCGAAGCAGCTACTGTATCGCCACATTGCCAACTCACTGCACGCGTGTTTTCGCCGCAAGAGCCAAACGTCAGCACAATACGCGACGGCACTTGAACTGCCGTATAGGCAGGTTCAGGCAAGTTGTAAAACCATATATCCCAACGGTTATAGCACCACAACGCCAACACCGTCAGCACCGCTCCCACTCCTATATACCAAAAATATTTTTTCATTGCGTTTAAGCCATAAAGCCCCGTTATTGGCAAACGAGGCTTTTAGTAAGTTAAAAATCAAACATTGCAAATTATCAGGCTTCCGTTTCGGAAGTTTTCTCTTCTTCTTTTTTGAGAAAATCCGTCAAATTGTTGTCAATCAACAAATTGTACCAAACAATCACTTTTTTTATGTCTGTCGGATAAACTCTGTCGCGATCGAAATTCGGTAAAATAGTAGCAAAATAGTTGCGCAATGTATCGGCATCCGATTTAGGATCAACCGTAATTTTTTTGCCGTTTTCCTGTTTTTTAATTTTGTCGAAAACATCTCCCAAGCGTATTTCGCCCGCATCGGTAAATATGGCGACATCTCCTAAAGAAATTACCTTATCGGTAGAATAGGAAGGTTTGCGTTTGCCGTCAACAAGCGACTCAACGATAATCATATTTTTCGACTGAGATATTAATTTGAACAATCCCGATTGTCCAGAAATAGATAAAATTTTGTGTAACATAACTTATTTAGATAAGATTAATGCCTATTTTTTTAGCTTCAGCCACCATCGACGGGTCCCAAATGCTGGCTTGTATTTCACCAATATGCGCTTTGCGAAGTAGCGACATGCAGATGCGCGATTGACCGATACCGCCACCGATAGATAGAGGCAATTCGTCGTTCAGCAAACATTGGTGGAAATAGAGTTTTTTGCGGTCTTCCTTGCCTACAAGTGCCAATTGATGCAACAATGCTTCTTTGTCTACGCGTATTCCCATTGACGAAAGTTCTACCGAACGTTCCAACACCGAATTCCAAATCAAAATATCGCCGTTAAGCCCTTTATGCCCGTTTTCGCTTGGTGTCGTCCAGTCGTCATAGTCGGGTGCACGTAAGTCGTGCGCTTCTCCATTACTCAATTGCGCACCAATTCCCATAATGAACACCGCACCATATTTTTCGGTAATTTTATCTTCGCGTTCTTTCGGCGACAATGTCGGATAGAGTTGTAACAAATCTTCGGCATGAATAAAATGAATTTCGGTCGGCAATATAGGTTTTATTTGCGGATACATTTCGTACACCAAATATTCCGTTCGCAAAATAACCGCATAAATGCGACGAACAATATCTTTCAGAAAATCGATATTTCTATCGGCAGCGGTAATGGTTAGTTCCCAATCCCACTGGTCAACATAGAGCGAATGCAAATTGTCCAACTCCTCGTCAGCGCGTATGGCATTCATATCGGTATAAATACCAAAACCTTCGCCTATTTCATATTTTGCCAATATCAGACGTTTCCATTTAGCCAACGAATGTACCACTTCGGCAGTAGCGTCGCCCATGTCCTTAATGGGAAATTTTACCGAACGTTCCACTCCGCTCAAATCATCGTTGATACCGGTGCCCTGCAATACAAAGAGAGGTGCGGTAACGCGGCGTAGGCGCAATTCGGACGAAAGGTTCATTTGAAAGAAATCCTTAATTTTTTTGATTCCCAATTCCGTTTGTTTCAAATCCAAAAGGGATTGATAATTTTTTGGTCGTATTAATTTACCCATATTTTTCTCTTTTTGATGGTGCAAAGATACATAAAAAAATTGTAGTGAAACCTACATCTTTCAAGTCATCGACAACAAGGCAATTTATTTTCCCGCCGCATACCTTTCCAGCGTTTCCGCCACCTGCTCCATTAACCATTTCGGTGTAGAGGTAGCTCCGCAAATGCCTATCGTTTTTACATTTGTGAGTAACGAAAAATCTATCTCGTCCAAATCGGAAATAAAATAGCTGTTGGGATTCACTTGTTTACATTCTCGAAAAAGCACTCGCCCGTTGGAACTTTTAGTGCCACTCACAAAAAAAACCAAATCAAATTTGGCGGCAAACTCACGAATATTTGGAATGCGACTTGCCACTTGACGACAAATAGTATCAAAATAACGGAACGTAGTTTGAGGCGGTTTTACTGCATTCAGAGCAGCCACCAAACGATTAAAGCCGTCCACCGATTTTGTGGTTTGTGAAAACAGAAGAATATCTTTTGAAAAATCAATTTTATCCAAATCTTGCTCTCCTTCTATCACAATGGCAGTTCCGTCAGTTTGACCCACCAAACCGTTTACTTCGGCGTGTCCTATTTTCCCGTATATCACTATCTGTACGCCCGCATTCTCTTGGTAGGCTTTTTTTATCTTTTTTTGAAGCATCAACACTACCGGACAAGTGGCGTCAATCACTTTCAGGCGATGACGTTCGGCAAGTGCGTAGGTCGATGGCGGCTCGCCATGCGCACGAAAGAGAATTTTTTCGTCGAAAAGAAGTTCCAATTGCGCATGTTCGATGGTTTTAAGCCCTTTCGATGCCAAACGTCTTACTTCTTGCCCGTTGTGAACAATGTCGCCCAAGCAAAACAGTTGTGAAGATGTTTCCAACTCCTGTTCAGCCTTTTTTATGGCATTAACCACACCGAAACAAAATCCCGAACTTTCGTCTATTTTTATTTTCATACACTTTCAAAAAACAAGTACAAATATACGCTAAAAATCAAGACTAAACAACAAACGGATACCCCAATTTATGGCATCGGGGTCTTTGCGGTGCGTCAAACGCCAAATGGATTCGACAGAAAAAACTTTGAAAATATTATTGATACCGAAGCCGAACTCCATATACGGAACAGAGAGCGATTTTACACCTTGCGGCAAAGCGAGAATATTGGAATGACCATCGCGCAAATCACCCCAAGCTATTTTAAAAATCAGTTCTTCGCGCCAATTCAGCTTTTTTATGCCCGGAATGTAATTAAAAATCCAGCCGTTAGTGCAATAGCGGAAATGTCCTGAAACAAATGCGTCCGCCATAAATTCCATGGAATTCAGCAAACTAAAATCGTTTTCGGGAAACCACAATCCGCGCGACCCACGCATCACGTTGAGCAGGCTAAAAGGCACATCGCCAAACAGATAACCGGCTTCTATCGCATATTTCAATTTACCGAACATGAGCGGCGCCGATTGCTTTACTGAAAGGTTGAGTTTTCCGTACTGCTCCATTCGGTCGCCCACATAAAAACCGCCGTATTCACCGACAAAACTAATCACCGGCAGCGATGTCCGCAAATAGTATCGGTGAAAAAAGCCGTCCAAACTATTCTCTTTGAATGAAAACCGCAACCCTATTTTTCCGGATAATGTGCGTACAAACGGTACAGTCTTTTCTTCTCGCGTAAACGGTACTAAATCGTTGTTTAAAACATCTTCCATCTTCACTGCCGCTGTCAATCGAAAGCCTTTTTGTTCGTAGCGATAACTCAATTCAGCTATGTGATGTTCCGCCAAATTGGTATAGAGCATAGCTCGCGAAAGTGTCGTGAAAATATTTTCAGAACTTCCCACCATATTGTCGTTCACCATCTGTGAGCTTTCGTAGCCGTAACGTAAAACATCATTATCATAAGTCAGGCTGATAGTATTACGATTATCACCAAAGCGTGCCCTAAATTCACCGCCGTATTTCCAACGCTTGTCGCCAAAACCATAACCGAAATAGCCGCCTATGGTAAAATGTTTCATCAAACTTTCGCCCGTGCGCAACGTAAGCGTAGGACGAAAACCTTCCAATTTATTGTACCTCAGCATATTCACAATAGGACCAATGTCCAATTTCCATGCGTGTACATAGCCATGCATCATAAAATCGACCAAGCCATAAGCCACTTTTTGCAATTTGCTCCGATTGAGACTGTCGATGGCTGAAACAAATCGGTCTTCCTGCTGAATTTCTTTGTTTTCATCGACAAAATTCTTTGGAACGGAATCTTCTAACAGCCATGTATCTGAAAAAGTTTCGTGCTGCGACAAGATAGCAGAAATGCGTGTACTTTTTTCTTGCGAAATATTATCAAGTTGAAAACATAAAAGAGCTTTTTTGTCGGTATAAAAATAATCATCGGACGAAAACTTATCAAATGTCTGTTCTACTTGCAAAGCCGTCAAAAAGTTGATGTTGGCAGTATATGGCATTGAAGCTTTTATTTTGGTCAACGCCCACGAAGTACCGTCTATCCACATTTCACCTTTGAAAGCCAATTCTTTATCATTTTTCGGATAAAAACGAATGTGATAAACGGTAGTAGAATCAGCCGATTTAATGCTGTCTATCAAATAATATTGGTAATAGATGTTCCCCTGATTAGCTATCGGACTAATGAAATTGCGCTGCAAAACAGGAATAATGTTGCGGTAAAAATTAATCTCCGGCAGTTGGCTGTTAAGAAAGGTTTCTAATTGTCCGTCGGGCATTATTTCAAGTGTTTTCACGTGTTGGTCAATGGTTGTGCGATCTATAGAATCAGGCGAAAAACAGGCTATTTTCTCACTTTTCATCGAATAAAACGCCGGAAGCTGAAACGTTGAGTCGGCATTTTGTAACGTACTTTTTGCCAACTCACGAAATAGTTTGCGCTGCAAGTATTTGGAACGAATATTGTTGAGATAAAATTTACGTTCGTCTGTACGATGAGTGGCGAAACCTGTTTTTTTATCGGGATTGTTTTGTTCTTTGTTTTGTCGCACCTTCTCTAAAATCGGCAATGCCTCATTTTCGCCAGGTAATACCACCAATTCATTAAGTACGTTCACTTCCTCTTTCAAAGCTATTTGCACCACCTCATCTTTTTTCTGCAATGTTATTTCGCGCTTTTTGTAACCCAACACCGACACGCACAACTTTTTATGATATTCGGCATTGCGAAAGAAAAAATAGCCTTCCTCGTTGGTAGTCGTTCCTATTGATGTGCCTTTAAACCAAACGTTTGCGGCTTCTATCGGCTGCCCGTCTTCGGCACTCAGCACCTGCCCAAAGACAATAAAATCCTGCGCGGAAAGCCACGCGGGACACATTATCAGCACAAACAGATATGTTGCTAAACGTTTTTTCACACCAATCATCAATAACTTTTTGGGAACTCCACCACTTCGAGATTTTGTATGTTTGCGCCGTCAATTTCCAACCGAATAACCGTGCGCACCAAATGCTGACCGGACATTCCCGCTGCACCCGGATTGACACAAAGCATATTTAAATGTTTGTCGTACTGCACTTTAAGAATATGTGAATGTCCACAAACAAACAATTTCGGTCGACAAGCCACTATTTTTTGATGCGCTTCAAAAGCATAACGATTCGGATAACCACCAATGTGTGTAAGCAACACAGGCACCTCCTCGCAATGAAAAAACTCAAACTGACGCAACATTACATAACGCAAATTACCACCGTCCATATTGCCATAAACAGCCCGCAACGGTTTCATTGCAGCCAACTTATCGTACACCTCTTCGGAACCGATGTCGCCGGCATGCCATATTTCGTCGCACTTGTCCAGCGCGTTCATCACCGGAATATCCAGCCAACCGTGCGTATCGGAAATAATTCCTATCTTTTTCATGCATTTTGCTTTTTGTTGCGTTTTGCCTTTTCAGCCGCCCTTTGTTCGAGATAGGCAGCAAGGCTTTCGGGAGTCGTTTTCCAACGGCGGTGCATCCACACCCATTGCGTGGGATATTGGCGAATTATTTTCTCTAAAACCAAAGTTTGCTGTTGTGTGTTATCGTACAAATCTTTCTCTAAATTGCCGGTATTTATCGTTTCCAACGGCGGTCGAATAATGAATTTATATTTGCTGTCCTCTTTTCGCACCATAGCCATCGGCACCACAATAGCACCTGTTTCCAACGCCAAACGCGAAACGCCCATCGGCGTATAGGCTTTTTTACCGTAAAAATCGACAAAAACGCCTTTCACTTTCGTATCTTGGTCTATCATAACTATCAGGCAATCGCCGGCTTCCAACGCTTTTACCAATTTCTTATACGAATTTTCACGCGAAATATTTTTCATACCGCGCCGACTGCGAAAACGCACCATCATTCGCTGAATGAGAAAGCCTTTTATGGCTTTGCTGGCTGCCGAAGTAGAGTAACCCAACATAGGCGGCGTTACCGCCGACAATTCCCAAGAGCTTAAATGAGGAACCAAACAAATAACGCCTTTTTTCTGTTCATAGGCTGTTTTCAGATGTTCCTCTCCTTCCACTTCAACCATTTCAAAAAATCGCTTTTTGTCGGTGATATGAACAGTGGCATAAAAATCTACCACCGTTTTTGCAGTATTGACGAACACTTCCTTCGCCATTTCTTCAATTTTTTCTAGCGTCAACACATCACCATAAGCAATAGTCAAGCTGTTCAACGTACGTTTACACGAAGTTTTATTGAATTTGTAAGCCAGCTTACCAAGAAATGTTCCCAAAGCTGCGCGATGCGATTTTGGATAGAAGCGAACAAACAAAATCACCAGCCTCAAAAAAGGATAAGCGAGCAACAATAACGTTTCCCTGCGAATTGTTTTTACTTTTTGATTTTTTACGAACGACATTGTGGCTCTTTTAATAGTTCGTTTTGTCGGGATGTTTTTTGATACCGGAAAATATAATCGACATGATTTGCGAACGATGGCTTCTTATGTAATTCCCGATGTTTTCTTTGATATAAGGTGCTTCAAGACCTTTCAGTGCATAAAGAAACATCATCGCTACCCACTGTGTGTTGTTAAGCCGAAATTCGCCTACAGCCACTCCTTCGTCAAAAATTTGTTTAAGCATACGAATTTCGCGCACATCAATGGGGCGACGCGCTTTTTCCACTTCGTAGATATTGCGAAAAAAATCGGAACGCAACGACCCGTTTCGCGAAACAGCTTCTTTTATCGCCTCAAAACGCACAAAAATATATTCCTCTAACTTTCGTGCCGGTGACAATGACGAAATAATTACCTTTTTCAAGCGGTCAATCAACAAATTCAGCTCGTTTTCTATCACCGCCAAATAAACTTCGTCTTTATTACGAAAATAAGTGTAAACGGTTCGGCGACCTTTGCCTGCCACAAGAGCAATTTCATTCATAGTAACATTATCTCTGCCATGTTCGGCAAAGAGTTTTCGGGCTACATCTACCAATAAATCCCGTGTTTTGGAGCGTTTCTCTTTTCTCATATTTTAGGTTTTGTGCAAAAATAGTAATTTTTTCTTGAACTGACACTTCAAAAACTAAGAAGTTTTTTCACAAAAGACGCAAAACGTGCAATTCGGGAGCTTGCTGTTAAAAATAATTATAGTAGGAATTGTTTTTTTTAGTACCTTTGCGATTTGTTATAAAATTCCTCATCTATGTCGAAAACGAAGTACATTTTTGTTACCGGCGGGGTTGCTTCTTCACTTGGCAAGGGCATTATTTCCGCCTCATTAGGTAAACTTTTGCAAGCTCGTGGTTATAAAGTAACCAACCAAAAGTTAGACCCTTATATTAACATCGACCCGGGAACTTTGAACCCTTATGAACACGGGGAATGCTACGTTACAGTTGATGGACACGAAGCCGACTTGGATTTGGGACACTACGAACGATTTTTGAATGTGCAGACACACAAATCGAACAATATCACCAGCGGACGCATCTACCAAAATGTAATACTTCGCGAACGCCGCGGCGATTTTTTAGGAAAAACAGTACAAGTCATTCCGCACATTACTGACGAAATTATACGCAACATCAAACAACTCGGTACTAACAATCAATTTGATTTTGTTATTACCGAAATAGGTGGCACTGTGGGCGACATCGAATCGCTGCCCTACATTGAAAGTGTGCGCCAAATGTTATGGACAATGCCCAAAAACTGCTGCTGCATACACCTTACTTATGTTCCCTACTTAGCCGCTGCCGGCGAATTGAAAACAAAACCGACACAACACTCGGTAAAAGAACTGCAACAAGAAGGTGTTCAACCCGATATATTGGTTTTGCGCACGGAACATCCCATCAATAAAGAAATTCGTAAAAAAGTGGCACTGTTCTGCAATGTAGATTTTGATGCCGTTATTGAATCGGCTGACGTAGAAACCATCTACGAAGTACCGCTGCGGATGCAAAAGGAAGGTTTAGACAAAGTGGTATTACGCAAATTGGGCGTCCCCGACGACAAACCTGCCGATATGGAGAGTTGGAATGCTTTCCTCGACAAGCTCAATAACGCCAAAAAAGAAGTAAAAATAGGTTTGGTGGGCAAATATGTGAAACTGCCCGACGTTTACAAATCCATTACCGAATCGCTTATACACGCATCGGCATATAACGACCGCAAACTGAACCTTAAACTGATACTTTCCGAAGATATTACGGACGATAACGCCGACAAAATTTTGGGTGAAATGGACGGTATTCTCATTGCGCCCGGATTTGGCGAACGCGGTGTGGAAGGCAAAATTTCAGCCGTGAAATATGCTCGCGAAAACAATGTTCCCTGCCTTGGAATTTCTTTGGGAATGCAGTGTATGGTTATAGAATTTGCCCGCAACGTGTTGGGACTAAAAGGCGCACACAGTACTGAAATTGACCCCGGCACGCCGCACAAAGTCATCGACACTATGGAAGCCCAAAAAACAATGCTTCAAAAGGGTGGCAATATGCGTCTTGGAGCCTACAATTGCAACATAAAAGACAACACCTTGGCAAAAACCATTTACGGCAAAGAAACTATCAGCGAACGCCACCGCCACCGTTTTGAATTTAATAACGAATACAAAACACTCTACGAAGAAAACGGCATTGTCTGTTCCGGAATCAATCCCGAAACCAATTTGGTAGAAATCATTGAACTGCCTAAACACAAATGGTTTATCGGCGTACAGTTTCACCCCGAATACAGCAGCACAGTACTCAATCCACATCCTTTATTTATCAATTTTGTAAAAGCGGCTATTGAAGAATAGTCTTACATTTTTTAGAATTATGGACAAAAACACAACTATCGGATTTATCCTCATTGCAATCATTCTCATCGGCTTTAGCTGGCTCAACAAACCTTCTGAAGAACAACTTGCGGCACGCAAACGCTACAACGACTCCATCGCTTTGGTAAACCAAGCGAAAGAGCAGGGGATGAAAAAAATAGAAGAAGAACAAACAGCAGCCACGCCCGAACAAAAGGTTACAACCACCGAAAATGACCCGTTTGCAGCTATTTTGAATGGCGAAGAAGAGTTCGTTACTTTGGAAAACGATTTGCTGAAACTAACTTTTTCCAACAAGGGCGGATTTGTATATTCGGCTCAACTGAAAGAGTTTAAAACGCACGATTCGCTGCCGCTAATTCTTTTCGACGGGAAGGACGAAAACCACTTCAATCTGGCGTTTCTTACCTCAAACAATCGGATTTTGAATACCGGCGAACTCTATTTCAAACCGTTTGTCACCAAAACCGACAGCACCGACAATTTAACTATGCGTCTAACCATTGACTCGGCAAGCTACATTGATTTTAACTACACGTTGCCAAAAGATAACTACATGATGGACATCGCCATTGTACCGCACAATATGCAGCAAATTTTGGACAGTCGTAACCAAGGAGTTGAGCTCACGTGGACGGGCAAAATACGTCAGCAAGAAAAGAGTCGCAAGTTTGAAGGACGCTACACTACGCTAAACTTCAAATATACAGGCGATGACATGGAAAGACTTAGCGAATCGAAAAACGACCGTAAACAAGGTGCGGGAAAAATCAATTGGATTGCCTTCAAAGACCAATTCTTCAGCACGGTACTGATTGCAGAAAACTCATTCAATTCGGGTACATTTGAAAGTACTGTGGCTAAAAGCACCTCTCCCTATTTGAAATCGTACAACGCACGCACCTCTCTCAATGTTGATGCCGGAGGAGAAGCGACTAAATTGAAACTCTACTGCGGACCCAATCAATACAAAATATTGAACGCCTACAACAAAACTCAGCCGGAAGAACAAGATGCATGGGAACTGGAAGAACTTATTCCGTTGGGATGGAGCCTATTCCGCTGGATAAGCCAATGGCTCATTATTCCAATATTCAACTTTTTCGGCAAATACATCTCCAACTACGGTATTATTATACTTCTGCTGACCATAGTAATAAAAATCATTTTGTTGCCGTTCACTTTCAAGTCGTATATGTCCACAGCTAAAATGCGTGTATTGAAACCGCAAATCGACGAAATAAACGAAAAAATACCGGCTGACAAAGCTATGGAACGCCAGCAAGCAACAATGAACCTCTACCAAAGAGCAGGCGTAAATCCTATGAGCGGCTGCTTGCCTATGTTGCTTCAAATGCCCATATTGTTTGCCATGTTTAGCTTTTTCCCCGCCAGCATCGAACTAAGACAAGAGAGCTTTTTGTGGGCGAAAGACCTTTCAAGCTACGACCCCATTGTCAGTTGGGATGTCTATATTCCATTCATCACACCCTACTTTGGCAATCACATCAGTTTGTTCTGCCTGTTGATGACCATTACCAACATTATTTACACTAAAATAAATATGTCCTCGCAAGGCAATTCGCAACAAATGCCTATGATGAAATGGATGATGTACCTTATGCCGGTTATGTTCCTCTTTATATTCAACGACTATGCATCGGGCTTAAGCTACTACTATTTCATTTCGTTGCTTATCACAATAGGACAAACTTACCTTTTCCGTCTGTTTGTGGACGAAGATAAACTGCTGAAACAGTTGGAAGCCAACAAAAAGAAACCGAAAAAGAAAAGCGGCTTTATGGCTCGATTGGAAGAAGCACAGCGGATACAACAACAGCAATTGAAACAACAAAAAAAACGATAACGCTTTTTCATTTATTTTTCTTTGGCGCAAGTTTCACAACTTGCGCTTTTTTTGTTAAAACTTTCCAACAGAGTTTTCATTTGGCGAAAATAATTTCGTGGCACACTGCCTAAATTCCTTTGTTTAAAATATGGTTTCGCTTCCCCATTAATAAAAACAGCCTAACAACTCATTGGTTGTTAGGCTGTTTTGTCGGAGTTAGGCGACTCGAACGCCCGACCTCTACGTCCCGAACGTAGCGCGCTACCAACTGCGCTAAACTCCGAAAGCGACTGCAAAAGTAATACATTTTTTTTCCAAAAACAAATGAACGTACAAATTAATCACCATAACTTTTTATTGACCATTTTTACACTTTATTGCTCTACGCTTTTTTTGTAGTCTGATTTTTTGTATTTTTGCGAAACTTTGTTTCTGTATGAATCATATTTTTTTAGTTGGTTTCATGGGTTCGGGCAAAACGAGCACCGGCAAACGTCTTGCGAAAGAACTAAAGATGCAACACGTCGATTTGGACACTTTCATCGAATCGCGCTACTGCAAAAGCATTCAACAACTATTTACAGAAAAGGGCGAAACAGAGTTCAGAGAGATAGAGCGGAAAGCATTGTGCGAAGTGGTTGAATACGAAAATACTGTAGTTTCGACCGGCGGGGGTGCTGCTTGCTTTTTCGATAATATGCGCCTGATGAACGAAAAAGGTTTGACTGTTTTTCTTGATTCGTCGGTAGAAACGCTTACAAACAGGCTGAAAAAAGCCAAAGTGCCCCGCCCGCTGTTGCAAGGAAAAACGAACGAAGATTTGCGGGATTATATTGCCACACTGCTGGAAAAACGCCGACCGTTTTATACTGCGGCACAACTAACCGTAACTACCGACAATAAAAATTTTGAACACGTACAGACCATAAAAAATGCATACCTGAATGCACAAAAACAACCATTATGACCACTTACGAAAGCGATATTAAAACCATCGAATGTTCTGCCGAAAAAGCCTATTCCCTTTTCGCAGACTTGAATAACATCAGCAAAATAAAAGACAAAATTCCTGCCGACAAAGTGCAATCATTGGAATTCGACACCGATTCATGCTCGGTAGCTATTGACCCTTTGGGCAAAATTACCTTTGTAGTGGAAAATCGCGAGCCTTTCGAAACCATAAAATTTGGAGCAAAAGAGTCGCCCGTTGCTTTCAATCTTTGGATTCAATTCAAAGAAATGGCAGAAAACGATACCCGCATGAAACTTACCATAAAAGCCGAACTGCCTATGATGATAAAAGCAATGTTCGGCAGCAAAATACAAGATTTTCTCAATTCCATGGCGGAAACTATAATTATTTCACTAAATAACAACAGCCTATGAGCACAAAAATTTGGGACAAAGGTTTTTCGGTAAACGAACAAGTAGAAGCGTTTACTGTCGGACGCGATAGAGAACTCGACCTCTTTCTGGCAAAATACGATGTGCTTGGCTCACTTGCCCACACGCGTATGCTGCAATCTATCGGATTGCTTACTGCCGATGAATTGGAACACATACAAACTGAATTAAAACGAATTTTCAGGACGATAGAAGACGGAGAGTTTGTAATTGAACCTGACGTGGAAGATGTTCACTCGCAAGTGGAACTGCTGCTCACGCGAGCATTGGGCGACACCGGCAAAAAAATACACAGCGGGCGTTCGCGCAACGACCAGATATTGGTAGATTTGAAACTGTTTGCCCGCGCCGAAATTCGCCAAATAGTCGATTTGACAGCGCAACTTATTGATGTGTTGCTGGCGCAAAGCAATCGTTACAAAGATGTGTTGATGCCGGGTTATACGCATCTGCAAGTGGCTATGCCGTCGTCGTTCGGATTGTGGTTTGGTGCTTATGCCGAAGCTCTTTGCGACGATTTGCAACTTATGCTTGCCGCATGGCGCATTACCAATCGCAACCCGTTGGGGTCGGCTGCGGGCTACGGCTCTTCTTTCCCGCTCAACCGACAAATGACAACTGATTTGCTGGGTTTCGACTCTATGAATTACAACGTAGTTTACGCACAAATGGGACGCGGAAAAATGGAACGCATTGTTGCTACTGCCTTGGGAGGAGTTGCCGCCACTTTATCTAAAATGGCTTTCGATGTTTGTCTTTACAACAGCCAAAACTTTGGATTTGTGAAGCTGCCCAAAGAATACACCACAGGTTCGAGCATTATGCCTCACAAGAAAAATCCCGACGTGTTTGAACTCATTCGCGCCAAATGCAACAAAATACAAGCTGCTCCACAGGAAATAATGATGGTTGCCAACAATCTACCTTCGGGCTATTTTCGTGATTTACAAATAATTAAAGAGATATTTATACCTTTATTCGGCGAACTGCGCCAATCTTTGGAAATGACACTCCAAATTGTACAGAAAATAGAAGTGAACAAAGCTATTTTAGACAACAACTGCTACGATTTGATGTTCAGTGTGGAAGAAGTAAACCGTCTGGCTTTAGAAGGCGTTCCGTTCAGAGATGCTTACAAGCAAGTGGGCATTGCCATAGAAAAAGGCGAATTTGTTCCTCAAAAAACGATAAACCACACTCACGAAGGCAGTATGGGCAATCTGTGCAACGAAAAAATTGCAGAATTAAAAACTGCCGTGCTAAAAGAATTTACGTTTGAAAAAGCGGAAAAAGCGGAAAGAGATTTGGTAAAATAATCGCTACAAAACTATTCGAACGCACCAAATAAAAAGCCACTTTTATAGAGTGGCTTTATTATTTATTTGTTGTTTTTGTTTTATCAAAATTGAAACGCAAACCCAGCGTCAAACTCAAATTATAGGGATTTTTAGTTCGCATCGTTTCGGGCTGTGGATGAGACGAATTAGGAATGTACCATGTGAAACCCGGCTCAAAATAGATATTCAAACCTTTGTACAACGTTACAGCCACACCAACATTAGCCGTCAATGACCATTGCATTCCGTCAATAGAAGATTCCGAAGGAATAGCATCCACTAAATCGCCTTCAGGACTATAAGTGTACGCCTCTGTTTTGCGTATCAATCCTTTCTCGCCCATACCGCCAATCGAAGTGTAGCATTTCACAATACGCTTATCCACAAAACGGTACGACAGCATCAACGGAATACCTAAATAATGACATTGCTGTTTTTCGTCTATCAAATCGGTACCTTCAGAAATATCGGAAAATTTTGTACTCAAATAGGTATAATTAATACCTGTCAATATGTCTAAACGCGGAATAAGAGCCACACCCACCGAAAGTCCTACCGTAACGGGCATATCGTAATGTGCCTTGCGCTGTGTGCGATTGACGCCAACAGGACCGCCGCCAATAGGATTGACATTTCCTGTAGTTTTGTTTTGTGTGTTGTTGAATAATGCCGACGATGAAGTTACGCCAAGCGACCAAGCCGTAAAACTGTTCTGTTCGGAAGCTGTTTCCGTTGTTTTAAACGATTTATCTACGTCATTCAGCATTTTTTCAGCCTCTTCGGGGGTCAATTTTGGTTGTTCAGCCAACACAGCAGCCGTTTTTTCGTCCACCGGAACTTGATTAGGCGCAAAGTTGTCCGTAACAACAACCGTTTCTGTTTGTTCTTCTTTGACCGTTATCGGAATCTCTTCCTTTTTCAATGTCGGCTCTTCTTTTACTGCCGATTTTTCCGTTTTTTGTGCCTTTTCTACCACAGTCTCATCAACTGTTTTTTCTGCAGAAACAGATGCCAAATGTGTTTTTGGCGAAGATTTGAGTGTCGGTTGTTCAAGCTTTGCCGAATGTTCTGTTGTTTGCAATGCTTCTTGTTGCGACGGCAGTATAACCGTTTCCTGCATTTCGGCAGTCAAATTTTGTATATCATTTAATGGCGAATTATTGTAAAGCACTGCTATAGAGATACAAAAACCCGTCAGCATAGCCGCAGCAACCCACCACATAGCCGAGATGCGCCGTCTTTTCTTTGTTTCGGTCGACATTTTTTTGGCAAACACGTCCCAATCCCCATCAGGCAAATCCATTTCTGCGTGATAGAGTTTTTGTTTTACTATGTCTTCCAATTTATTCATCTATTCTGAAGAATTTTTTTCTGTAATAACACGCGCGCTCTCGAAAATTGTGAACGCGATGACGCCTCGTTGATATTCAGCATTTTAGCAATCTCTGCATGCGAATAACCTTCTATTGCATAAAGGTTGAACACGGTACGGAAACCATGTGGCAATTCGGCTATCAATTTCAATATCTCTTGTTCGGAAAGCTGCTCCACCACCGAAGCCTGTTCATCGGAAACCGTTACTGCGTCGTCAATGTCGAGACTATATTTCAGTACATCGTTTTTTCGCAAAAATTCCAGCGACGTATTGACAACTATTTTCCTCATCCACGCCTCAAAAGCTCCCTCGCCGGTGTACGAACCTATGTTTCTAAACAACTTTATAAACGCATCGTGCATCAAGTCGCGCGCCGTTTCGTAATCGCTGCAGTAACGAAAACAGACCGCCACCATTTTTTTGGCATATTTGTCGTAAAGCAGCCGTTGAGCCTGCTCATCGTTTTTGATGCAGCGCTCTATAAGCACCTTTTCCGACAACGGGTATGTTTTTGTTTCCTGACTCACTTTAAAGACGATGAATTCGCTAAAAACGTTGCACAAGAATTTTGAATTTTACACCAATCTATTGATGATTCCTTCGGCTGCATTTTCGGCAGCTTTCAGCGGCAGCAGTCGTCGGTCAATTTCGGCATAACTTTCTAAAATTGTTTGTCGATAGGCTTTATCATTAAGAATTTTCGTTAATTCGACAATCATGTTGCGCCGAGTAAATTGATGCGCCACTAATTCAGACACCAACTCTTTATCAGCAATCAAATTAACCAACGAAATATAGCGCGTTTTAATAACCAATTTTTTTAACACCGACGCCAAAACACCACCAAACACATGATAAACAACTACTTGGGGAGTTTTGAGTAAAGCTGTTTCCAATGTTGCCGTACCGGAATTGACAATAGCCGCATAGGAATTTGCCACCAAATTGTATGTATCGCCAAAAATGACTTTCGGCATAGAGCCACCCATTACCTGCCGATAAAAATCTTCGGAAACTCCCGGTGCTCCCGCCACTACAAATTGATAGTCGGGAAAATCCGTACTGACGGACAGCATTTTAGGTAAACAACCGCGTATTTCCTGCTTTCGGCTGCCTGCCAACAAAGCCACAATAGGTTTGTCGGACAAACCGTTTTGTGCAGCAAATTGTGCCAACGGTGTTTTTGTCGGCAAAAATTCATCTATGGATTCCTTAGTAGGATTACCGACATACGTTGTCGAAAAATCATAACGGGCATAAAATTCAGTTTCAAAGGGCAAAATGGTAAACATTCCGTCGATATAGCGTTTAATGGCTTTGATACGAAACGTTTTCCATGCCCAAATTTTAGGAGAAATATAGTAGAATACTGGCGTTTTTAAATGCTGTTTCACATATTTTGCCACTCGTAAGTTAAAACTCGGATAATCAATCAATATCACCGCATCGGGACGAAATTCATTCAATGCATGGAGACACTTTTCCATATTGCGACGAATTTTTTTCAAATTTATCAGTACGTTGACAATTCCCATAAAAGCCATGTCGCGATAGTGAATAATTTGCTGCCCGCCCTCTTTAGCCATCAAATCGCCACCTAAAAAAGCAAAATCGGCGCTCGCATCGCGTTTTTTCAATTCCCGCATCAAACAGGAAGCATGTAAATCGCCGGAAGCTTCTCCCGCAATGATAAAGTATTTCATCGTTTTACTTTTATATGAAAAATAAAGAAAGACACAGATAGAGCAGTATGGTAACGAAAAAACCGCGACACATCCTCCAACGCTCCATTGCATTGGTAATAAACACCGCAAACAGGTTGGGCAACAAAGCCATCAACACCAACTTAACGAACAATGGCGTCCGCAATATACTCTTCAAAACTTCCCACATAGGTAAATCGCCGTGATAGAAAGTTTTCATAAAAATATAACCAAACAACAACGGCAACAGCAAACCAAGGATTATACTCAACAAAAAACTATCAAATTTTTTCATATCCATGCTTTTTCAAATCATCTAAAACGCTATACTCCGTAATATCAATGTGCGTAGGTACTACAGAAATATAACCGTTTGCCAATGCCCACTCGTCCGTTTCTTGGTCGCCCAACTCTTGATTGATAAAACTGCCCGTAAGCCAAAAATAGTTGTTGCCATTGGGCGAAATGCGAGCATCAAACTCTTCCGTCCAATAACCTTTGGTTTGTCGACATACTTTCACGCCTTTTATTTCGCCTTGCGGCGCATTAACATTCAAGCAAACACCTTGCGGCAAAGGATGTTCCAAAAATTTACGCACAATAGCTTCGAAAAATGGTAAAGTAGCCGAAAAATCGGCATTCTTGCTATGATTAGTGAGCGACAGACCAACAGAAGGAATTTGATTGATACACCCTTCGAACACTGCGCCCATAGTGCCGGAATAGATAACATTGATTGCGGCGTTTGAGCCGTGGTTGATACCTGACAGCAGCAAATCGGGCTTACGTTTCAACACTCTGTTTAACGCCAATTTTACACAATCGGTCGGAGTTCCCGAACATTGAAAAAGCTCTACGTTTTCGTTGTTAGAAGGCAACTTTTGAGAATAAATGGGATTTTCCACCGTCAGAGCATTCGATTGTGCCGAACGCGGTCCGTCGGGAGCCACCACAACCACTTTCCCCAATTTTTGCGCTAAATTTATCAGTTCGGTTATGCCTTTCGACGTTATTCCATCGTCGTTAGTAATTAAAATCAACGGTTTTTTATCAGACATTATCTTTTCTTTTTAGGAGTTATTACATATTGAGTGAGAAAAATAAACAGAGCGGACAGAATTATCATGTAAACTAAATCGCGGCTATCAATAACACCCCGACACATCGATTTGTAATGGGCGTGAATACCGACAGATTGAATTGCATAAGCAGTGTCGCCATTGGAAAAAAGTGAGCCTAACAACTCAAAACCATAGAAAAAAGCGAAACAGATTACCACTGCCAACACAAAGGAAATCAATTGGTTAGAACTTATAGAAGACGCAAACAAGCCAATAGAAGTATAAACTGCCGATAATAACGCCAAGCCGATAAAAGCGCCCCAAAATGCCCCCGAATCAACATTTCCGAACGGCTCCGCCAAAAACAAAACAGAAACATACCACACCAAAGTAGGTATCAACGCTATCAACACCAATACCCATCCTGCAAAAAACTTACCCAACACAATGGACGAACGGCTGATGGGACGAGTTAGTAACAACTCGATAGTGCCCTGCTGATATTCTTCGGCAAACAAGCGCATGGTAACAGCCGGACACAAAAACAAAAAAAACCACGGAGCCATATAGAACAGCCCGTCCAAATTGGCGTATCCGTTGTCCAATACGTTATATTCGCCGGGTATTACCCACAAAAACAGTGCTATGGCAAACAAAAACAACCCCACAATAATGTAGCCTGTAGGTGTGTTAAAAAATGCCCAAAACTCTTTCTTGAAAATATTCCACATAATTCAAAAACAATTAATCGTAAGTTATAGGTTTAACTTGCAAAGATAACCTTTTTGACGGTGAGAATATGCCATTTTAGTATTTTTTTACAGAAAATCCGGTAAATATCCGATTGTGTTTTGCTTTTTTAGGCAAATGATAATAGTAAAAATCAGAGAGAATTGCTATTTTGCGCCTTTAAAACGAACATTTGACGGATGAGTAATTATTTTAACACTATTGATGATAGGTTTTCTGAAAAAAGAATTGTATTTTTGTAAAAGTTTAAACACCACAGTAATATGAAAAAAATTGTAGTTGCATTCGTTATGGGTTTGTTGGTAACAGCTTGCATAACACGGTCAGACTCGTTTGAAACCACAAAAATTGTCGGTGAAAAGACTATTTTAGACACCGATGGCAACATTGCTTTTGAAGTAAAAATAAACGTCGATTTTCCTAAAAAAGGAATTCCGACAGAAATTTTGTCCGGCATACAATACGTGCTGTTAACCGACCTGTTTGGAAGCGATTTTAGCACAAAACACATTGATTCCATTGCCAATGCTTATATTGACACTACTTACAAAGAATACGCCTTCGAACGTCAATATATGGAACTCAAATCCGATTATAAGTACTGTTATCAAGAGTTTTTGGACGGAGAAATCGAACAGAAAAATGCTCAATTTTTGTCGTACAAAATGAAACGCTATTATTTTTCAGGAGGTACTCACGGCTTAGAAACCACCACATTCCTTACTTTCGATTTAACTAACGGAACGCAAGTTACCCAAAGCGACATTTTCATTAACGGTTTTGAAGAACCTGTTCGAGAGTTGCTGGTAGAGAAACTACAAAAAGAATTTGAAGAAAGAGGTTCGGATATGGACAATCTGTGGATAGACCAAATTTTACCCAACGACAATTTTGCTCTTACCGAAAAAGGTGTAAAATTCTGGTTTAATCCCTACGAAATTGCCCCCTACAGCGAAGGTTCAGCCTGTGTAACGCTTACCTACGAAGAACTGAAACATTGGCTGCGACCCAACAATGCCTCGCTTAACACACTACTCAAAGAAGAGAAATGGTAACACTTATTCAAAAATATTTTCCCGACTTGTCTTTTGAGCAAGTGTCTCAATTTGCTCAATTGAACGACCTTTATACCGATTGGAACGCTAAAATTAACGTCATTTCGCGCAAAGACATCGGCAATTTGTACGAACGTCATGTGCTTCATTCGTTGGCTATTGCTAAAATTTTACGTTTCAAAAAGGGCACTTCCATTGTCGATGTCGGTACAGGCGGAGGCTTCCCGGGCATACCTTTGGCTATTCTTTTTCCTGAATCGCACTTTTGTTTAGTTGATTCCATCGGGAAAAAAGTCCGCGTAGCCAACGAAGTAGCAACCGGCATAAAACTAAACAATTGCACTTTCGTTCACGCACGTATGGAAGAGGTCAAAGAAAAATTCGATTTTGTCGTAAGCCGTGCCGTGATGCCGTTGCCCGATTTGGTACGTTTGGTTAAAAAAAACATCCGCAAAGAGAACAACAATGCACTGCCAAATGGTCTTATCTGCCTTAAAGGCGGCGATTTGCAAAGCGAAATACAACCTTTTCGCAAACAGGCAGAAATTTATCCGTTAAGCAATTTTTTTGAAGAAGACTATTTCACCACCAAACAAGGAATTTATTTACCACTATAAAAAAGTTATGAATATGAAAATAAAAGAGTTCCGCTGTAATCCGTTTGCCGAAAATACTTACTTGCTATACGATGAAACAGGCGAGGCTATCATCATTGATTGCGGTTGCTTGTATGATGATGAAAAAACGATTATGGCAAATTTTATTTCCAAAAACAACCTTACAATCAAACATTTGATAAACACGCATCTGCATATCGACCACATTTTTGGTAACGAATGGGCGGCACGTACGTTTGGAGTACTACCTCAAGCCCACCAAGCCGACGAATTTTTGATAGAACAAGCGGTGGCACAGGCGCGACTTTTCGGCATCTATGAAGAAGTAAAGCCGCAAGCTTTGGGCAATTACTTGAATGAGGGTGACCTTATACGGTTTGGTAATCAGGAATTGCAAATCTTACATGTCCCGGGGCATTCTGCCGGAAGCCTTTGTTTTTATAGCGAAAAAGAGAGTTGTGTAATAGTGGGCGATGTGCTGTTTCGCGGTAGCATAGGACGCACTGACCTGCCCGGAGGCAACTATGCACAACTTATAAGCCAAATAAATTCCAAACTACTTACTTTGCCCGATGAAACGACTGTTTACAGCGGACACGGAATCAGCACTACAATCGGACAAGAGCGACGGACGAACCCCTTTTTACAATAAAACGCAACATTGAACTTTTCAGATAAACAACTATCAAAATATATTATGCAATCTTGAAATAATGAAAAAAATAGCACTCATATTTAGCATTTTACTATCGGCAGGAACACTGTTCTCTGTGCCCGCTTTGCGCGACTCACGAACAGTGAAAGAAGCTGACGGAAAAGAACTAACTATCCGCCTACATGGTGATGAATTTTTCCATTACACTACTACAGAAGACGGATTTTTGATAGCCAAAGGAAAAAACGATTTTTTCGAATATGCGCAGATGCAATCGAATGGCACTATTACAACACAAGGATGGCGCGCCAATAATGCCGACAAGCGTACATTGAAAGAAAAACGTTTTCTCAAAAAACAACCGACTGATTTTTCTGTCATAGCCACAACACGGCGAAATACCATTGCCAAAAGCCAAAGTATTTCTTCCAAATCATTCCCTCTTTCGGGTTCGCCACGCAGTTTGGTTATTTTGGTAGAGTTTAAAAACAAAGCGTTTACCGTGAGTTCGCCACAAGAGAAATTTACCGATTTGCTCAATCAAGAAGGTTATTCTGCCAATGGTGGAACCGGTTCTGCCAGAGACTACTTCAGGGACAATTCGTGCGGAAAATTTGTACCGCAATTCGATGTGGTAGGTCCTTTCAAGTTAGACAACGACTATGCTTACTACGGTGGTGGCAACGTAAACAACAACGATAAAAATCCGCGCCAAATGGTGGTGGATGCTTGTATAAAAGCGGCTGAAGCCGGCGTTAAATTTTCGGACTACGACAGCGATAATGATGGCGTAGTTGATAATATTTTTATCTATTATGCCGGTTACAACGAAGCCGAGGGCGGTCCCGATGACACTATTTGGCCACACCGTTGGATAGTATCTACATCCATCACTTTCGATGGGAAACGCATCAAAGATTACGCCTGCACATCGGAACTCAAAGGCAATTCAGGTGGTGCTATGTGCGGCATTGGAACCTTTTGCCACGAATTTTGCCATGTGCTCGGATTGCCCGACTTCTACGCCACTAACGGTGCCAAACACGGTACTTTGGGCAGTTGGGATATTATGGATTATGGTCCTTACAACAACCAAGGACGCACGCCGCCGTTCTTTTCCGCTTATGAACGCTTCGCTTTGGGCTGGCTCAAACCTACCATTCTCAAAGATCCTGCGTACATCACTATTGATACACTCAACACTTCGAACACGGCTTACCTTATTGCCAAAGACGGTATTCGCAATCTATGCGGCGGAAGACCTATTTGGGATGTTACGCCCATGCCTGCCGAATTTTTCCTGCTCGAAAACCGTCAACAAAATAGTTGGGACAGATTTATCGGCGGACACGGTATGCTTGTTTTCCACATTGACTATAACAAAACAAATTGGAACAGCAACACTGTTAACAACGACCCCGACAATATGGGTTGCGACATTATAGAAGCTGACGGCATGGCAAATAAGGGCACTTATGCAGGCGACCCATTCCCGGGATTGTTCGAAAAACGCTTTTTCTTCCCCAAATTGAAAAATGGCACAGACCTAAACCAACCTTTGACCTATATTGTAGAGGAAAATGGATTGGTATCGTTTCGTTACAAAGGCGGTGGCGAAGGTTATTCTTTTTTCGATAAAGAAAATGATTTAAAGACTTTCGTTACAGTAGCGGAAACACCTTCGCCTTCACAAGAAATAGTGCTTATCGGGAAAAGGCTGGAAACCTCGTACAAAATCAGTTTTAAAAATAACACACATTTCCAATTTTGCCTAAAAAACAGTGGTCAAGATTGGATTTCAACACCTCTGACCGTAGAACCGATTGACTCTACCATACAAGATACGTTATTGGTGCGTTATTTCCCGATGGAAGCCTCATTTAATGCCACACACAACGATACCATTTTGATAAAATGCGATTTGTACACTACTTTGGAAGTACCGATAGTAGGGCAATCGAGGCGACCGATAAAGGTAACCGTTCCCGTAGCAACCGAAGCAAGCGATATTACCGAAAATTCGTTTGTTGCCAATTGGGAAGCTTCCAATGATGCTACCGGCTACTATATTTCGGTCTATTCGGAGGAAGAAGGTCAAACAAACGCCTTGCACGAAGGATTTAAAATTGTTTTAGACAAAAAAGAGCTGCCATTTGAATGGGAGGCAACATTCGACGGAATTCAAACCGAAAAATTCGGCAAAGATTCGCCATCGCTGCCTTTTAGCAACAGCAGTGATACGCTGATAACTGAACACTACCTATTTCCCATCGAAAAAATAGAATTTTGGCTCTACAATTTCAGTTCCGGCGGCAGTCATTTCAAAGTAGAAGGTTTTGATGGTGAAACATGGCAACTCTTGGACGACATTGAGATAAAAACCATTGATAGAGAAATGCTCAAAAAGGTCGATTTACCGACAGGAAACACCTATTCACGGTTCCGTTTCACTTTTGTCAAAAACAAAGGCATGCTCTATTTTGACGACTTTACGGTCTATTTTTCAAAAAAAATCAACTACGTGATGAGGCATAAATATGTGGCAGAGACTCACCTTGAAGTAAAAAATCTTTTCCCGGGAACGGCGTACAAATATTACGTTCAAGCTACCGACAAAACCATGGTCGGTGATTCGGTGCTCTATGCCAATGTTACTCGCACCTCGAACGAAATAACCGCCACAACACTCTCTTCCGACAATCCGCGCACGCTAATGATACGTACCAAATCGGATAATTCGGGTTACATCGTGAAAATAGACGAAACACAACTGATTGCCGAAAGTTTGCTCTATATCTATTCCGTTCAAGGACACCTCATTACTACCGTGCAACCGACAGGCACAATTGTGGATATTCCCCAATTGCCACCCAACAATTTCTACATTATACGGTACAGTAAACGTGGAAAGATACGCCCTACCGACCCCACCGCAAAACTGTTTTACCAATAATGAAAACTTCATCCTAACATAAAAAGTATTATGATTTATTTTAGGCTTGCATAATTAATTGAAGAACAAAACAATAAGTAATAAATATTTTGATTTAAAATATAAAATGATATACGAATGTTGTATATTTGTGTCGTAAAATAGATGTTGTGTTTCATTAATATCGAAATAACGAATTATGACAATCTTATTATATCTAATCAATAAAAATATGAAAACAATTAAAACATTGGGAGCATTATTAATTGCAATTTTGGCTATTATTCTCAATAGCTGTACTTCTTTTTGGATAGCAACCTCCAACACAAATAAGTGGATAGCTCAAGAAATAAGACCTTCCGAGATTAAAAGAAATGGGGAAATTTTTTTAGAAGGCAAATTATCAGATGGTTCAACATATTTTGTTTTTCATGATGATACCGTTGAAATCGATCAATACTATTATTATAATTCTTTAATGCAAGATTTTGGTTGGAGGGAAAATGACAATGAGTGGATAGGTTCAGAATTTTATAGTCGCCGTTATAAACTTGGTTATATTTATATTAATCCGAGCAGGCGTGTAGCAATATATTTTTATCCAGAAGGAACATTTGATGCTTTCAAAGTAAAAATTAATAACTAAAGTATTATTAGTGTCCTATCTGTGTTTATTCATAAGGTTTATGCTTTATGCCCGCAAATACATTACATTCAAAGCCGTTTTAATCGATTGTCTAAAAGCGCAATAGAATATAAATAAAAAAATAACGAAACATAACAGGCGTTATGAAATAACAAAAAGCCTCCGAAAAATTCAGAGGCTTTCATTTTAAAATTTATACAGTTTACTTATTAACAATAAATTTCTGTAATTGCATACGTTCGTCAATGTCCACCATAATAAGATAAATACCATTGTTTAAACTATTTATCGCCACAGGAGCGCCGACTTGAGTTTCGCCCGAAAGCATGGTTTTTCCCGAAAGGTCGAAAATGCGATAACCGATTTTCGAAGTTGTTTCAGAACTAATTGTGATATAATCTTTAGCCGGATTGGGAGAAATTTCAAATAGAGGCAAAGTGATATTTTCTACAGGCGACTGGCTGGAATACCACGCTTCATTCTTTTTTGAGCCCCAAATATGTTCCGCCAAATCGGGATAATCAATAAACGGATTGCGATTGTTTTGTTTGGTATACACAGCATCATTACGATTTTTCTCTTTTTGCGAAACAGGGTCTTGGCGGTGCCATTTCATAAATAATGCCACACCGTAATAGGTCAAACCACTAACGTCCTTGCCAAAAGTATAGCCCCAACTCGAACATTTGTCGGCATAGCGAGTAGCCATGTAAAAATAGGTGCGTGCAAAATCACCTTTGTATTCATCATCGGGTTCAAACACCGTGCCATAACTAGTATAGCCCGAAAGTGTACTCTCTCCAAGTCGACCAAGGGCTTTGCCGCCAAGACTTTTCCCACCCGAGCATTCGCCATATTCATAATTACTGCGCTGACCGTTCACTTTGCCGTCGGTAGGATAAACGTGAAAGGCATCGGAAACCATAGGACTTGCTTTACTAAACCAACTTTGCGGCACAGAATGTTCGCGATTGTAACAATCGCATACTGTTTGGTAATTACCGCATTTTTTTTGCCCGTGTGTCCATGTGCAGGTGGAATACATATCCCACACTTTGCCGTCGGCAGTAACATCGCTTGTAGGATACACATTGTACAAACCGTCGTAGCCAACATTATAATGATCTTTAATTTTTGAAAAAAGTGCTTGTCGCAAAGTTTCGCCACTTTTGCCTTCTGCAGAATTATAATAACCTGCCGGTTCCGCCGCAAACAAAACAAGCACTAAACACTGCAGTACACCTACTAAAATTGTTTTTTTCATTATCGTAAAATTCTAAGGTTAATAAACTATTTTAAAACTCTGTGTTCTACCGTTGTTTAATGCCTTAAACAAATAAACACCTTTGGGCAGAGTAAACACTTCTTCAAAAGCACAATGATTACGACTTTCAACAAGACGTCCCGTACAATCGAAAACTTTAACAATTGTCTCTGGCTCTATGTTCAGCACATGAAGCATGTCCCCTGCTTTATAATAAACCAAACTGTTAGTTTCAACGTAGTCAATCATTGTTTCATTTTCGGCTAAAGTAGTAACTGAAATTTCATTCGATTGTGCAAAACCCGCCGGAGTTACTGTGTAGAAATAGTTTGTTTTTGGCGTTAAACCTGTTACAACATAATTCTGTACATTGCTTACCAACTTTGGGAAACCGGTAATTAAAGTTTTAGCAAGTGCCGATTTTTCACCATCAACTACAAAATTCTTAATTTCCCATGTGGCAGCTCCGCTTGTTGTGCTCGTATAAACAAACGCTATTTTAACAGTTTTCCCGATATAAGCGTCCAGAATTACATCGCCCGATGCTAAGAAATTCCAATTCGACCCGTCCGGCCAGTTGGCAATGGTTAAATTCGTCCAATTTATGCCGTTGTCATCAGAAATTTTCACACTCAAGTGCGATAAATCACCAAATCTTCGAGCATGCCTGAAAGTTAATTTAGCCGAAACTGCATTTTGTAAATTTATTTCCGGTGAAATCAGCCAACTTTCCGATTCATAAGCTACTTGATTAAGAAAAGCAGAAGCTTTCATACCGTATTGAGAATCCCATTTCCAAATATACGATAGTTCTTCAGGTATTTTCTTGTCATCAATTGTAAAATCACCTTGACCAGCTTCAAACGATTCACTATAAAATGTAGTAGGTTCTTTGCCAGTCATAGTTTGGGTAAATACATTCAGTGTATAATCGGACACACCGGCATTAGTCCAATTGGCTTTAAAACTATTCTTCGTAATTTCTGTCGCTTCCAAAGCTGAAAATATACACGAACCCGACAAAGTAACGGGCACCGCAGTAAATTCCGAACTTGTAATTGTTAGAATGGCTGAATGTTCTCCAAGTTGCATCGGCAGGTATGATACCGTAACATTGTAGCCTTCCAAAGCTTGTGCCGCCGAAACCGTTGTGGGCGAAACGGTAAAATATTCAGCATTTACGCCTGAAATGGAAAGTGTTATATCTTCGGTTAGTAGTTCGCCCTTTATGGTAAGCGTTGTTGAACGTTTGCTGTCCACTGTCGTGTTGCCAAGTTCTATTTCAGTATTTTTTTGCGGCAAAGTCAAGGTAGGAACTGTAATAGTACAATCGCAGCCCGATTTGTCTTCACAGCCCAAGAAAGCGACATCAAGCGAACTCATCAAACGCGAAAAATCAACATTTTCACCTTTTCTGTTTCCCCAAATATATTCTACTAAACACGGATAATCGATAAACGGATTGCGATTGTTTTGAAAATTATTCACCGCATCTGCCCGATTTATCTCTTTGATAGACACCGGATCTTGACGATGCCAAGCCAACAAAACGTCTATTTCCCAATCCAAAAATTCAAGATAAGCATCATTGTCGGTCGGACTACGCATGGCATAATACGAACCAACATCCGGATTATCCTTGCGCCATGTCAGCTCATCACCATAGCATGTAGCCATATAAAAATAGGCACGGGCAAAATCGCCTTTATATTCATCTTTCGGTTCAAAAACATAATGATAGGTGCCATATTCTTCGGAATAACGTTTACCTATGCGTAACGAACCTGTAGTACTTGGGTCTTTAAAATCTTGTGTTGGAACACCCAATGGATAATTACTACGCGCTGAATTAGCCGTAATATTCGAAGGATTGAGGTGATAACAATCTTTGTAAGCATCATTATTTGCTCCACCCCACCACGATTTGGCAAAACTATGCTCTATATTGCAACCGGAAACTACCGCACCCGGCGTGGTAAAAGGTTTCCAATCATCACAATACATATCCATGCAAAGACCGGTAGCCGTATCACGGTCAGAATAGTAAAAACAATACCAGCTGGAGCCTTCTCCCGAACCATAGCTCAATACTGTATGGGCACGGATAATTTGCCTGAGAGTAGATTTGAGAATAGAATCACTTTTGCCGTTCGCTGTGGTGTAGTAACCTTCGGGCATTTCACCGGCAAAAACGCACGGCACAGCCAATAAAAAAACCAAAAGAAATATAAGTTTTCGCATATTATTTAGATTTAAGAACAGCAAAACAGTTTAATCAAGAAGCTATTCTCTTTAAATTAAACTAAAAAGTCAGTCTGTTTTCATAGCCCTTTTTATAAGGGGGCAAAAAGAGCACCAACGCAAAATTAGTGCTCTTCCCAACCATTTAACTTATGAAAACTTGAAGAAAAATCTTCAAACTCAATGCAAAGATAATGCTTTTATCTTATATACAACAAAATAATAGGATTTTTTTAAATTTAATTTTTGCCAACTATTGGACGCCCGTTTTTATCTACCAAATGGCAATCGAAAATAACTTTATCATTTTGGTTGGACACGACTACGTAACCCTTAGTTATCGGGGTGGCTCCTCCATCTTTGTACAGCCATGTTCCCTCTTTTTCATCGGAAATTGTAGAAAATGGCACAACAATTCCGAAAGGCGCAGAAGTATTTGAAAAACTGTATGTTCCGTTAGGAATAAAATCTTTTACGCTCAAAGGAACCATCAATTCCAATTGCAATTGTTCGGCGTTTCCTTCACTGTACAAATTAATACGCTGCACATTGTAATCGGTCGAATATTTAGTTCCCAAAAATTCCATATTCAGCGTTGTAAACGTTAAATTCAGAGGTTCGGGAGGCGTAACACCGCTAATATCGAAAGTCGGTATTTTGCCGGAATAGTTGACCGTTATCTGTTCGTTCTTTTCGCCGATAATCGAACACGAAACAGTATAATTTTCGCCTGTGGCAGAAACCGTTACCACACTTTGTTTGATAAAAATAACTCCAAATCCTTGTTCAGAATATTGACCAAGGAATGTACCTGTGGCATATATCGTATCATTCCGATTAATGGTATCGCCGGGTAAAAATGTCATTGGCAAAGGCGTTGATGAAGCCGCATAGTTACCGACCTGCACAAGTTTTTCGGTTATCGGCACTTGCAAATCGAGATTGAGAAAAAATCCTTCACCGGAAATTTCGCCATTGTCGGAAACATAAATACCTTGAGAATAGAGGCGCAACGTAATATTGTTGCTTTGCGATTTGTAGGCATCGCCGTGGAAAAAAGCTTTTGCTTGCGGAAACGTAAAATCGTAAACCAAAACATCTACAACCACACGACATGAGGCTGTTTTGTGTCCGGCTTTTGCAATTATTTCACATTCGCCCGTATAAACAGCCGTTACATTTCCGGCAGCATCTACCGTTGCTACATTTGGGTCGCTGCTTGTCCACGAAACAGTATTGGCATAAGTCGATGAAAGCGGCTCTATAATTACTTCCAACTGGTAACTGTCGCCTACTTTCATAGCCAATTCGGAATCGCTTAACCTGACATTGCTCACAGGATACTCGTCGCAAGCAGAGAGAATAAGCAACAATCCAAAAAATATGTATCCTAAACGTCTCATTGTTTTTTTCTTTCAACTGACTTGGCTGGATAATAAGCCGACAAAAAGCCCAATAATACCACCGTAATAAAAATTGCCACTACATCGCCAAACTGCACTTGTACAGGATAATTGTCCACCATAAAGCCCGAACCCATTTTGAGCAAACCTACATATTGCTGCAAGAAACACAAAATCAATCCGATAACCATTCCCACTACGGCACCTACTATTGAAATGAGCCACCCTTCGTACAAAAAAATGCGCTGTACCATTTCATCGGGAGCACCAATTCGGCGATAAATCTCAATATCTTCTTTTTTGTCAATCATCAACATCGAAAGCGAGCCGATAATGTTGAAAGTTGCTATTAAAAGAATGAACGCAAGAATGAAAAACGAAATCCATTTTTCTATTTTCATAATGCGGTAAAAATCTTCCTGTTGTTCCGTTTGATTTTGAACTAAAAATTTATCGCCCAAAATATCTTTAATGGCACTTTGCACCCGTTTAACCTTTGTTCCGTCGACAAGTTTCAACTCTACTGAAGTTGCTTCGTTTTGCGAATAATCAAGCAAATTGCGCACACAATCGGCTGAAAGCAACGCTACTTTATTGTCGTAAGCCTCCTGACCGGAAAAAAAGACACCCGAAACAAACAAAAATTCGCGCCGAAAAGCCGTTTCCGGTGCTCCTACATTAACGGTTCCTATCCGCTTGGGAACGTACAACGATAGCGGAGATTCAAAATTGACACCTGTACCAAGTGTGTTGGCGACTCCCAAACCAATAAATGCAGCGTACAGTTCGTTTTTCTTGAGCTTAAAAGCACCATCAAACGCCATAGACTCAACGTCAACCATTGCCGTATATTGTTGGGGAACGCCTTTTATAGTTACGGGCAATTGCTTATCGTCATAACACAACAGCGCATTTTCTTCGATAATTTCGGCGAAAACTGCCACTTCCGACATGTTTTTGATAGTAGAAAACTGCTCTGTTGCTACATCAAAACTTTTGCCTTGCACGGCAGTTATTTTCAAATCAGGGTCAAATTGCGAAAACGAATCTTTAACCAATTGCTCAAAACCGTTAAGCACCGAAAGCACACACACCAAAGCCATAGTTCCAACAGCTACGCCACAAACGGAAATTCCCGAAATGATGTTGATGGCATTGTGCGATTTTCGTGAAAACAGATAGCGACCGGCGACAAAAAATGCGAAACGCATATTCTTCATTTTTTCGCGCCATGATATCTTCCCTTCTGCCGACATTATCTGTTTTTCCTTAAAATGATTTTTTAAGTATGCCTTATTTTTGCAAAAGTTGGTCGATGTTTTCCATATAATCGAACGTACCGTCTATATGAAAAATCAACTCGGGAATGATGCGCAACTGGTGGCGGGTGCGGTTGCCCAACTCAAATCGAATTTTCTTAGTGGCAGCTTGAATTTTCGCCAACATATCTTCCCCTTTTTCGCTTGGAAAAATGCTTAAAAACACTCTCGCTTGACTCAAATCTGCCGTAACACGAACTTCGCTCACTGAAATGAGCGTTCCCTGATAATCGCGGGCATAGAGCAAAAATATCTCGCCCAATTCTTTCATTAGCAAACGCGCTATTTTTTCTTGTCTGATTGTTTCCATAATGTATTTGTTTTTTAGTTATAAAATTGTGCAAAAAACTACCGATAACGCACTTGTTGCCCAATACGAAGTATCGAACGGGGCGATATTTTATTCAATTTACAAAGTTTCCTTACCGTAGTGCCGTAACGCTGAGCAATGCGCGATAAATTGTCATTTCGGCGCACCCGATGGTAAGCCGCTTTGCTCAATTCAGCCAATTCTTCTTTGTGGCTGTACGTTTCATTGAGCGTAATGATATATTCATCGTCATACTTGCACTTTTTTTCCTTGAAATCAATCAATTTTGTTGGATTAAACGCATTGCCGAGAAAACGTATTTCGTAATGCAAGTGCGGACCTGTAGAACGACCGGTGTTACCGCCCAACCCGATAGGTTCGCCGGCTTTCACATCTTGATTAATCTCCACCAACACTTCCGATAAGTGCGCATAAACCGTTTCAAGCCCATTGTCGTGACGAATAGCCACATAGTGCCCGTAACCTCGCCGCTCATAATCCCTAATGCGCACTTTTCCGCCGAACGTAGCACGAACGGTATCTCCTACCGCCAATCCTAAATCAATGCCGTAATGGTAACGACAGCCGCGCAAACCGAACGGCGATGTAATGCGGTTGCTCACCAGCGGATAAACAAAATCGGTGCACGCGATATTAACGGAATCGGGCAGACTGTCGATTTTAATTTTATACGGGTTGAGCCATTGAATGTTCCACGAATTATAAATGTCGTTTGCCGGCATTTCGCTCAAATCAAATTCTTCCGAAAAATTGCCTTCCAATAAATTTTGTGGAATTGTATCAGCAAAGGCAATTGATACGCAAAATAGGCAAAATGCTAAAAACCACGTTTTATTTTTCATCAGAAGCGTATAAAAAAGATTGTGCAGCCGGTTGAAAATCGTATATTTCGTCTGTATCGAAGAAGCGCGCTAATTCGATTTTTGCATTTTCAACCGAATCCGATGTGTGAATAATATTTTCTTGCATGCTCATGCCAAAATCGCCACGAATAGTTCCCGGAGCAGCATTGCGCGAATTGGTAACGCCTGTCATAGAGCGTACAACCTGCACACAATCAAGCCCTTCCCAACAACAAACAACAACCGGTGTTGCCATCATTGATTTTTTGATGCGTCCGAAAAAAGGTTTGTCGGCTAAATGACTGTAGTGTTCCGAAAGAATAGCATCGGTGAGTTGTATCATTTTCATACCGGCTAAACGCAATCCCTTCTGTTCAAATCGGGAAATAACGGTACCTATCAATCCGCGCTGAACGGCACCGGGCTTAATAATTACAAGTGTCTGTTCCATAATTGTTTGTTTTTAAATTGTCTATGAAAAAAGAATTAATCAGGCAAAGGTAAAAAAATTATTCAAAAAAATCAATTATCTTTGCCATTCCTAATCAAAAATAATATCATCATGAATTTTTTAGACAAACTCATTTGGAACAATTCCATTAAAGATTGGATTTTTTCGTTGGCTTTCATTGTTGGAGCGTTTATTATTTGCTACATTTTCCGCCTTATAGGAAAACGATTAAAAAAAGTCGCTCAAAAAACTCCATCTAAACTTGACGACTTGCTGCTGATGGTTTTTAAAACGCCATTCCTAAGTGCTATCATGTTGTTGGGCATTTGGGTAGCTTTGGCACGCCTCAATTTTACACCGGAAATAAACGGATATATCAGAAATTCGTACAAAGTACTCATTATATTGAACATAACGTGGTTTTTGGTGCGCTTTAGTTTGACAATTGTCGATAAATACATCTCTCCGTTGGCAGAAAAAGACAATGAGAAAAAAATCGACACCCATATTCTTCGCGTCATTAAACGCGCCATACAATTTTTGCTTTGGTCTATCGGTATTGTGCTGTCGATAAGCAGCATGGGAGTTGATGTGGGTGCATTGATTGCCGGTCTCGGAATTGGAGGTTTAGCCGTTGCTTTGGCTGCACAGGATACGGCAAAAAACATTCTCGGCGGTGTTACTATTTTCACCGACAAACCATTCCGATTTGGCGACCGTGTCAAAATTGACAATGTAGACGGCTTTGTTGAAGAAATAGGCGTGAGAAGCACCCGATTGCGTACATTGGAAGGGAGATTGGTTATTTTGCCCAACAATAAAATAATAGACGGCATAATAGAAAATATTACCGAAGAGCCGACACGCAAAGTGATAGTAAAATTGGGGCTGACCTACGAAACCACCCCTGAACAAATGACTTTAGCAATAAATTTACTAAAAAAACTGCCTAGCGAAATTTCCGAAATAACCAAAGATACTGTTGCTATTTTCTCTAATTTTGGCGATTTTGCTCTTCAAATAGATTTTATCTACTACATCAAAAGCGGGAAAGATATTTTTGAAGCGCAGTCGAAAGTCAATTTTGCTATTTTGACACATTTCAACGAAAATAATTTGAAATTTGCACTCCCCGCACAAACAGTGTACGTGGAACAATACGAAAAAAGCAAATAATTCAACTATCTAAAAAACACAAAAGAGACGCAAATAAATTGCGTCTCTTTTGTGAAAAAACAGTATTTTACAAACTTTTTACCGCACCACTACTTTTTCGATAGCGTTACCGATGCGGACAATATAAATTCCTGCGGGAACGGTAACCTGCCCTTCTGTTCCTTGAAGTGGAAGTGTGCGCACCAACATTCCCGATACATTATATATATGTGCTGTGAACTCTACAGCTCCCCCTTTAGGTGGTTTTGGGGCTTGTATCTCTATCACTCCCTTCCCGCCGCACACTTGGATGCCTTGTGAAGTGAGAGAAGTAAGCCCTGTACCATTAGGACGGATATAAACGTATTTCTTTGTTAGGGTAAGATTTGGAACTTCTATGCCGGGTGCTTCATCTCCTTCATTGAGCAAGGCATTTGAGTATATAGATACAGTTTCTGCATTAATGGCGGTCATTTTTTTTCCTAAAACTTCAAGCGTTCCATTGGTTATATGCAGTTCTTTACTAGCTATTCCTACATGAGAACTTGTGATTTTTAGCGAATTACAAGATAAGTTTACAGGATTAGACGATGCAAAAATTCCCAAACAGTAACCAGAGCTCGATGACTTCACATCCATATTCAACGACCCGTCTCCTGTAATGTTAAGCGGTATATCCGATTGATTGATAAGAATACCGGCATAATTCTTGGGGTAAGTTGAGTTCAAAATTTCATTCTCGTCTATCAAATTGATAGTGAGTGGTATTTCTGACAATATTGCTACTTCACCATCACCATCTGTTTTTCCTTTCGTTATCGTGGCACCGTTTAGCGTAAGGGTATTAGTACCGTGGATGTAGCTTACCGAGCCTGTGATACCTTCGCCTGTGATAGCAGAGGCGTTAAAAGAGGTTACCTGCTCACCGGCTACCCAAAGAGGATAATTTTCTAATTCTGGACAAGTATAACTACCTGTAGCATTAGTTATTTGATACCCGGTGCCTGTAGCTGGATAACCATATAGTTTCCAATTCTTGTCGCTTGCATTGTTTCCGTTTGTAGCAAGGACAAAAGCCTCTACGTTAGCTTGAGCCTGCCCGCTTACGTATATTCTTGCATCGTCGCTCGCTTGCCTTTGCGGTAATTGACAATAAATTTGGTCTAAACCTAACGTGGTGCTTGTGCAAGGATTATTGTAGCAATACAATTCTCTCAATTGATTTAACCCCAATATATTTATTAAACTTTGAAGCTGGTTACCATTGCAATACAAAGCTTTCAAGCTAGTTAAGCCCTGCACATTTAAACTTGTAAGCCGGTTAGAAGAGCACGTCAATTGTAGCAATTGAGTTAAGCCTGATACATTTAAACTTGTAAGCTGGTTATTCCTGCACTCCAAGTATTGCAATTGATTTGAGCCCGATACATTTAAACTTGTAAGCTGGTTATCCCTGCACTCCAAGTATTGCAATTGATTTGAGCCCGATACATCTAAGCTTGTAAGCTGGTTAAAACTGCAAGTCAATCTTTGCAATTGATTTAATCCCTGCACCTTTAAACTTGTAAGCCGGTTACCATAGCACCCCAATTCTTGCAAGTTTGTCAATCCCGATGCATCTAAGCTTGTAAGCCGGTTACCATCGCAATACAAATTTTTCAAGTTAGTTAATCCCGATACATCTAAGCTTGTAAGCTGGTTAGCATAGCACGTCAACCATTCCAATTGATTTAAGCCCGATACATTTAAACTTGTAAGCTGGTTTAAATAGCAAGACAATTGTTGCAAGCCTGTATTTCCGCTTGCATCAATGGCTGATACAGGATTTCTCCATCCTGTATTATCTATTCCGCTACAACCAAAGCCTGTGATATTTCCATATACTTTTAGGCTGGTTCCTTCGGGTGTGTAGTTTGTATAGTCTGTCGGATAGCTTGTACCTGCTGTTGCTGTTTGGTAGGTGTCGGGGGCTGTTTCTATCCAAACAGGCGTGTTAGCTGCCGCAGCTTTCATCCTCATACGGACGAGAGCGCCTGCTGTAGTTGCGGTCAGCTCTATTACAGGTGAGCCTGCGGGTGGCGTGTCTTGTGCATAGGCTTTGCCTGTTGTGATTATTGCCAATAGTGTAAAGGCAATCAACGTGAGTAATTTTTTTGTCTTCATAATCAGTTTGTTTAAATTAATATTACTATTTTACAAATTCTATATTCAATAAAAAACAGCCCCACACCTATTTGGCACAGGGTAAAATAAAGTCAAAATCTTATAAAGGTGTAAATAAATGTTAAATATGGGGGAGTAAAATAAGAGCTGTACTCGTACGAAATAATTCGGCAAGTTGTGTCGAAATGTTTCCGTCAAGTCTATAAGTTGATTTTGCTTTCATCAGGCAGTTACATTTACGCTACAAAGTAACGAAAATAAAATGAAAACAACAAATAAATTTAACAACTAATTTTTACGCTTTATCCTGCCTCTTAATCCCCCTAAAAGAGATGATTGTTTAGTGTGTAGTGTTGAATGTTTAATCGGTGAATTGTTTAACTGTTTAATGTTTAGTGTGTAAATCTGTCAATCCGTAAATTTGTAAACTTGCGCTAATTAAGACGTATAAAAAAAGGAGAAACCAAGGTTTCTCCCTTTTTGTGATTATTGCATGTATTTCGCTTTGATTTTATTGGCAGCATCGATACTTGCAGGATTGTTGGGGTCAATCAACGCAGCATCTAATTTCGGGATTTTAATGGTAATACCTTTTTCCAATTTGTTCGGATGGGGTATCTTGTCGATATTGGCTTCGTAGATGTAAACCCAAAAAGCTTGTTCGCCGTACCATTTGCGTGCATATTGTGCCAGACGGTCGCCTTCGCTCACTTTTTCTTTACCCATGAATTTGGTGTAGCGTATCGGTTCGGGAATAATATTGCCCAACGAATCGCACATTTCTCCTTTTTCGTTCAACGGAATAATTTCTACACGCCTATCCTTTGAGCGTTGGTGTTCTTTGGCGTTGTAGCGGAACGGCTGATAGGAAGCGAATGCTCTAACTGTGATTTGATTGTTAGCTACGCCTTTTTCTTTCAGTAGTTTGGCTATCACATCGGCGCGCTTTTTCGACAGTTTTTCATTGTATTTGTCGCTACCTATGCTGCACGTATGACCATTGACGGAAATTTTCATTGTCGGAGAAGATTTCAATACATCGGCTATGTTGTCCAACAAATCGGCAGGTTCTACTTTGGGGTCATACTTGTCGAAATCGAACCAAATAACGGCGGTTTGCAGCATTTTATCCAAACGTTGCTGTGCCTGTTTTTCGATGTATTTTATTTCTACATTGGTAACTGTGTCGCGAATTATCAAAGTGTCCACAATACGGATGGTGTCGTGTACGAATACTTTTTCCGGTTCGACCGGTTTCTTTTTGGAACCGCCCAAATAGACCTGTACACCGATTTTCACACCGTAGTTCAAAGTGTTGATTTTGTTCACTTCTCTGGTGCCGATAAGACCGTTGTAATCGTTCATAAAGGCATAGGTGTTGTTCCTAAATCCCAATTCGGAGCGGTCGTTTTGCACCACAGGGCTAATATCGTTAAAACCGTAGCTGCCGTAAAGTCCGAGCAGCAAATCGGTGCGCTTGCCTAATTGGAACAATAAGCCGAATTCAGCGAATGCACTGTATGACGGTTTAAGATTGAATTTGCCGTTTTTGCCGGTATTGTCTTCCGTGAAAAAGCGATCGGGAAGGTCGCGCAACCACAAATCCCACTGTGGATAGTAACCGCTGTGCGTCAGTGTACCACTAGTAACTTCGTAGGTGGAATAAACCGGTATTCCAATTTTTGCTCCCAAAGCCGCAAACAGTCCGACTTTGCTGCCAAAGTTGTGGTGAAATTGCAATGCTAAAGGTACTTCCACCATGTGACTGAGTTGTTTTTCAGTCCAGTCCGTTACTTGTGTATGGTGGTTGTAAGTGTCATTTTCACTATCGCTCACACCGTTCCAAACAAACTCTTTGTTCAGAATGGCAGTTGAACCGTAGGTACTTATGCCGGTACCAATGCCTACACCCAAATAGGGCAAAAAGAAATAGGAATAGTTCAAATTTAATGTTGCTGCCGGCACCATCCATTTTTGAACTCCGTTGTCCATGGTGTAGTTGAGTGCGCCGTGTCCCGCTCCTCCGCTTATTTGCAGGAATGAGCCTTTTTCAAGGGCATGAAACTCTTTTTTAACTTTCGTTTCTGTTTGCTGAGCAACTTCTGTTGTTTCGGCAGCGGTTTGTGCAAAGGCAAACGTTAGCGTTTGGCAGCCTATTACTATAAAAGAAATGAGTTTTTTCATTGTATATTACGTTTTATATTAAGAAAGATTTATTCTACCATGAATTTTGTAGTGTGCGCTTTGCCGTCCGAAGTGGTAAGCTTAAGAATGTAAACACCTTTTTGTGCAATAGGTTGAATTTGCATGATATTGCTCAAATTGGTGTAGCGCTTTACTAAAATTCCCACAGAATTATAGATGTCTATTTGTCCTTTCTCCAAATTTTCAATTGCGAAGGGAAGTTCAACAATGATTGGCGTGTTTGTTTCTGCCGGAACGGGATAGGTAATAATTTTGCCGTCGGGCACGTTCGTTTGGGGAACAATTTTCTTTTCACACGAAATAAATTCTTTGCCGTCTGCTGTTTGCAGTACAACGTGGTAAGTACCATCTAATCCACCTTCTTGGTAATAATATTGTTCGGTGGCGCCTTCAATCAGGTTGCCGTTGCGGTACCATTGGAAACTGGTAAATTTTACACCGGTGTTAGCTTCGTTGTTATCGACAAAGATAACATCCGACCATTTTGTGCGAACATAGCTATCCAACATCAGCGTGAACCCGAGTTTGTAGGCTTGACTAGTGCAATGTTCTTTCGGACGGGTGTCTGTAAAGAAGACATTTACGCCGTAAACTCCGGCTTTTACACCGGCGGGTTTGTTGATTGTAATGATACCGTTTTTGGGTAGTACAGTAAGAGGTACGTCCTCAAATCCTTGCGCTTTGGCAACTGAGTCGAACTCCAATTTGTAGCGACTTGGTACACCTTTAGTAATAGTGTATTTAAACGACAACTGTGTGGTTGTTTCGCAAACGGATGGAATGTCGTTTACAGTTGCTTCGGGTATTAAGCATTTTACTCCAGTTAGCGTTACGGGTTTGTTACAGCCGTAGATTGTGAAGTCCGGCATAATATGTTGTTCACCATCTGTTTGAAAAACGACATCTTCCGTGTGATTGTCCAAATAAGTGTAAGTATAGGTGTATGGGAAGTCGCATTCACAAATGTATACTGTAGTGGCTTGAGCTTTGTGGTCGGAAATAACATATTTAATGGAATCTATAGATTGTTTCCAATTGGGGTTACAGTATTTGTCTTTGGAGTAGCGATAGAATGTAAATGTCATCGGGAAACGTGCATCTCTTACGTTACCTTTGGCAAATCGGTAGATTTCTGTTGCTTCGGCGTTGTTTATTACGCCGAAGGCGGTGGTGTCTACCAATATTGTTTGTTGCGTGGTGTCGGTTACTTGTATAATCACTGCTTTTTTCCAGTCGCATCGTACAGTCCACATATAATCGATTTTGCCGTTGCCACCACTAGCATCATTAAGGCTACCGAGCACGATATCAAGATGACTTTCAGTGTTGGTGTAGCATAAAGTATCGTAAATCAGAGGCAAAGCACCTGCCGAGAAAGGTTCGTAAATGGTTACTGCATAACTATTGTTAGAAGCTTTCCATTCTCGTTGCGATACACCGTCTTTTGCCCAACGGTAAAAAATGTAAGTGCCGGCTTGTGTGAGTGTGGTGTCGAGTATCGCTGAAGTAACAGGAAGTACTTCTCCTTGTCCGGGGTCACCGTTGGGTGCACCGAGTGTCCAGCGGTACTGTATGTTGCCGTCTCCGCCCGAAGCATCTTGAACGGATTTTATTTCAACTCTTCTGGGGAGAGATTGGGCGCATACGGTGTCATCGTTAGCAGTTATTTCACCGGCACTAAACTCTCTCAATACTTGTATGGTGTATTCGCCAGATTTTTTGTATTCGCTCAAATGACCGTCTTTTGCCCAACGGCTTACCGTAAATTTTTTGCCACTGTTGGCTTCTAATTTGGCTATGAGGAGAGTGTACGAATCGGAAGTAGCACCGGCAACCAAAATATCGTTAATTTTCCATTGATATTCTATGTTACCGTCGCCACCTGATGTCGGCGTTACGGAAGCAATATCGAAACTTTTTGGTAACTGCTCGTAACTGACTGTGTCAGGTTCTGTTTGTGCTGTAATGGTACCCGGATTAAATGCCGAGAGAATAACTACTTTGTATTCGCCGCTTTTGGCAAACACATCAAAGCCGTCTTTTGCCCAGCGTGAAATAGTGAAATCACCGTTTTCGGTAAATAGCGGATTGTAAGATGCTGTGGTGGCAGTGTCCACTACCGTGCCGTTTATTTGCCATTGATACTCGATATTGCCGTCGCCACCGGTAGCATCGACTACAGAAGCAATGTTAATGCGGACGGGCAATTGGTCAAAATTAAAAGTATCGGTTTGGGCTTGTGGAGTGATGGAGCCTACTTCTACTTTAGGTAAAATTACAATGGTTTCTTCACCGGAAGTAAGAAAGTTGGGGAGTCCGCCGTCTTTTGCCCAGCGGCTGAAACGGAACGTTCCCTCATCGGTAATGTTGTAAGTGAGCGTGTTTCCGTTTTCACCGGCGATTACTACATCGTTCAATTTCCACTGGTATTGAATGTTACCATCGCCACCGGCAGCATCGGCTATTGAGTTTATGGTAACGCTTTGAGGTAGTGCGCTGTAGCTGAATGTGTCGGTCGGGAAATTAATGCTTCCGGCAGTAAACTGAGGCCACATAAAATAGTCGTGCGCTCCTGCCGATGCAGTCCAATCAACTTCCGTTCCGCTTTTTACAAAACGTGTGATAGTTGCTGTAGCCCCCTCACACAGCCAATCTATTGGAGGCGTGAAGGTTGGAGTGTTGGTGATGGAATCTTGGGCTGTACATCCGCTAATAACCCAACGGTACGAATAGTTGCCGTCACCGCCTGAAGCAGGAGTTTCTTCTTCTACTGCGTTAGGGGTTCCGTTTGTGTAGAGGGTGTCTTTTGCATTTTTAATGGCTCCTGCCATCAATGCTCCTTGTGCGAACATGGCGATAGGAAGTATAAGTCCTATCCCAAAGAGAAAAATTCGTCTCATAAAGTTCATAAGATTAAGATTTGATATTATAATTGACAAAGTTAGGTTTTTATTTATTAAAACAAATGTTTTTGGCGTTTTTTTTTGAAAAAAATACAATTTTGAGGTATAAAATCCTTTTTTTATTTGTTTTTAGTCGATTTTAACTCTATTTTGATTTTTGGAAAGGTAAAAAAGAGGTTTAAAGTTTGTTTTTTCTACGTTTAAAAAGAATATTATGCAGGTTTTTTGCGTTATTTTTTGTGCTGATTTTCTGAAAAACGTCAAAAAATGTGTTGTTGGCATCTGTTTTTTTGATTTCGTGTAGGATTTTCAAGCGGTTTCATAAAAAAATATGTAATTTTGCGCAATAAGGAAAAGGCGATGGGAAAATTAGTGGATTACATACTCGATTTTTTGCTGGGTTTTCCCGAAAAACAGGAAAAACTTGTGGGCTATACGGCAGATAAAACGCATTTTGCGGATTATAAAGTAGTAATAGTTCCTTCCGATTTTTTTTCTGAAAAGGTGTTTGGAACGGCAACTTCGCTACCGACACTTCCTCTTCCTGAATTGGAGGGTGTTCCTGTTTTGTTCGGGCAGCCTAAAGTGGAGAAAATTGGTGAAACGCTTGTCTGTTATGCTGATTTGGTGGCGAGTTCGTTCTTTTTGCTTTCACGGTACGAAGAATTGTTGGTTGCTGAGCGTGATGAGCATGGGCGCTTTTCTGGAAAATTTTCGTTGCCTTATCGTGCCGGTTTTTTATCGCGTCCCATTGTCGATGAGTACGGGCAACTTTTGCGCTCGTGGCTGCGCGATTTAGGCTGTGAAGTGCTCGAACCGACACCGGATTATAGCCGTATTGTATTGACGCACGATGTCGATTTTCTTTACAATTTTCGTCATTTCAGAGGATTGCTTGGCGGCATCAAACGCACTGTGTTAGGTCAGGGTGTTGATTTTAAAACCGTAGTAAAGTCTCTTTTTTCGCTCGAAAATGATCCGGCTTACACGTTTCCATGGCTGCTCGAGCAGGATAAGCGCGTGCCGAAATCACACACCATTTTTTTTGTCAAGGCAGCAAAGAAACGTGCCAAATTAGACTATCCGCACTATTCGCTTATCAGCCGTGATGCACACCATTTTTTTGAATTGAGTAATCTATACGATTGTGAAATTGGATTGCATGCCAGCTACGCATCAGGGGTGGAGCCTGCGCTTGTTCTACAAGAAAAGGAACGTTTGCAGAGTGTTATCAGTCAGCCGATTACAAGCAACAGGCATCATTATTTGCGCATTTTTAAGCCCGAAGATATGGATATGTTGCTTGCTGCGGGTATTACTGACGATTACACATTGGGTTATGCCGATGTGGCAGGTTTTCGCCTTGGTACTTGCCGTCCTGTAAAATGGATAAATCCGATTACAAAGCGTGTAACAGAATTGACGTTACATCCGCTTACCGTTATGGACTGTACGCTCAGCAATGAAAATTACATGGCACTGAATTATGAACAAGCATGGGACTGCGTGCGGAAATTGTTGTTGCAGGTAAAACGTCACGGCGGAGAAGTAGTGTTGTTGTGGCACAACACCGTCATATCTGACCGTAAAGCCTATCACAAAGAACTTTATGCGCAAATCATCAACTTTTTGGCATCATGAAACGCATTTTGATTATCTGTGACCCTTTTACACCGCCACTCTATGCGCCACGCATAAGGTTTCTGAGCAAACATTTGAAAAAATTGGGTTGGCAACCGCTTGTTGTAACCGAAAAAGTGCCTCGAAACGATTTTCAAACCGACGATTTTGAATTAGTGGAAATTCCTTATTATCAAGAAAATAAGAGCCGATTTGAATGGATTTGGAAACAATTTGCCAATCTGTTTTTCGACTATAAGGAATGCTATTTTCGTCGTGAAGTGGAACGGCGTATTTCCGTTTCCGATTCAGATGTTATTTTGTGTTCCACGTTCAATTTGTTTCCGTTGCTAACGGCAAATTATTTGGCACAAAAGTACCATAAACCGTTGGTGGCGGATTTGCGCGATATTGCTGAACAATGGACGGATTACAGCTATTTTGAGCATACCATTCGTCCGCAATGGTTGCATCGCTGTTTGGCATCGTGGATAACCAAAAAAAATATTCGCAAGCGCAATGCTGTGTTGAAATGCGCAAATGCCGTTATTTCAGTTTCGCCGTGGCACGTACAATTTTTGAAACGCATTAATCCAAATACTTCGCTGATTTTTAACGGATATGATGAGAAATTTGTGCCGTTGGATACACCTAACGACTTGTTTGAGATAACCTATACCGGCAAACTTTACGATTTGGCTTTGCGCAATCCTTATTTGCTGTTGCGTGCACTTTCTGAATTGCTGAATGACGGGCTTATTGATGCAAAGTGCGTTCGTCTAAATTGGTATATCGATCAAACTTCGTTTGAAATGATGCGACAATTGACGCGACAATACGGTTTGGAATCGATTACTCGCATCAGCGGCTATGTCCCGTCGAATGATGTAGTTGCTCTTTTGCAACGCAGCTCGGTGGTTGTGGTGCTGACGAACAAAGCTACCGAAAAAGGTCCTCACGGAATAATGACCACTAAGTTTTTCGAAGCTCTTGGCGTAGAAAAACCGGTGCTTTGCGTGCGTAGCGACGAAGAGTGTTTGGCTGAAGTTATTAAGCAGACAAATGCAGGTTTGGCGGCAACGACAGTTGAACAAGTCAAGCAATTTATTCTCGAAAAACAGGCTGAATGGCAGAAAAATGGTTTTACGCGCCAAAATGTCAATTTGGCAGAAAAAGCAAAATTTTCGCGGCAGACGCAAGCCAAGCAATTTGTCCAAATTTTTGAAAAATTGACAGCAAAATGAAACATTTACATATAATTGCTTTCGATATTCCGCTGCCTGCCAATTACGGTGGCGCCATTGATGTTTTTTATCGCCTCAAAGCTTTGCACGAACAGGGCGTGGCTATTACGTTGCATTGCTTCGATTATGCGCGTCCCCACAACGATGAATTAAACAACTATTGCGAAAAAGTTCATTATTACAAACGCGATACGTCGCTGCGGGCACAATTTCATTTGCGCCCTTATACGGTTGTCAGTCGGCAAAATACCAATTTGTTGCGTAATTTGTTGAACGATGAGCATCCGATTTTGTTCGAAGGTCTTATGTGTTGCGGTTTTTTGGATGATGTGCGTTTGAAATCTCGCATAAAATTAGTGCGCCCGCACAATGTCGAACACGCCTATTATTTCGGATTGGCAAAAGCGACCAAAAATATCATCAAAAAAGCCTATTACGCAATAGAAGCATTGAAATTGGCTAAATATGAGTCTGTTTTGTGTCATGCCGATGCCATTTTGGCTCTATCTACGAAAGAACAGGCTCATTTTCAATTAAAATTTCCAAAGAAATCCGTTTATTTTTTCCCGTGCTTTCATCAGCACGAAACATTGAACTTACCAACAGGTCGTGGTCAATACATATTGTATCACGGCAATTTGCAATTATCTGAAAATGAGCAAGCTGTGCGCTATTTGTGCCGTTATGTTTTTTCAAAATTAAATTTTCCTTGTGTTGTAGCAGGCTTAAATCCTAAGCCGTCGCTGCAAAAATTTATTCAAAAATATCCCAATGTCAAACTTGTTGCATCGCCAACAAAACAAGCGATGGACAAATTAATTCGAGAGGCGCAAATAAACATTTTGATAACACATCAAAATACGGGATTAAAATTAAAATTACTTCATGCATTATTTGCCGGTCGGTTTGTAATTGCCAATTCTGATATGCTGACCGGTAGCGGGCTGGAAACCTTGTGCCATAAAGCAGATTCAGCTGAGGCTCAAATAGCTTGTTGTAAAGAGTTGTTCAACAAAACTTTCGACGAAAACGATTTACGTCAAGCGGTTTTAGTGCCAAACTACATCAATAGTGAGCAAGCACAGCGACTTATTTGTCTGTTTTAACTGACATTTTGTCTGTAATTGGTCATTGGTACGAAAAATGATAGATTATAGGCGGTCGCAAAAAATTGACCATATTATTTTATCAAATTATTAACAACCAATAAATTTTTTGCAATTATGAACATTAAACCATTGGCAGACCGAGTGCTAATAGAGCCTGCGGCTGCGGAAGAAAAGACAATCGGCGGTATCATTATTCCTGATTCTGCCAAAGAAAAACCCTTGAAAGGCAAAGTTATCGCCGTGGGCAACGGCACTAAAGATGAAGCGATGGTGCTCAAAGCCGGCGACAAAGTGTTGTATGGTAAATATGCCGGCACCGAATTGGAACTTGATGGTGAAAAATACCTGATTATGCGTCAAAGCGACGTTTTAGCAATTATCTAAAAAAGTAAACACAAAGTTAAATTGTAAATTTTAAAGAATATGTCAAAAGAAATTTTATTTAATATCGAAGCCCGCGACCAGTTGAAAAAAGGCGTGGACGAATTGGCAAATGCCGTAAAAATAACGCTTGGACCTAAAGGTCGCAACGTTGTAATAGAGAAAAAATTTGGCTCACCGCACATTACAAAAGATGGTGTAACGGTGGCAAAGGAAATTGAATTGGAAGATGCCAAGCAGAACCTTGGCGCACAGTTGGTGAAAGAAGTTGCTTCGAAAACAGGCGACCAAGCCGGTGACGGTACAACTACTGCTACCGTATTGGCACAATCCATCGTTAGCGTTGGTTTGAAAAATGTTACCGCCGGCGCTAATCCTATGGATTTGAAACGCGGTATTGATAAAGCTGTAGCCCAAGTGGTGGAAAGCATCAAAGCGCAGTCCGAAGTGGTAGGCGACAACTACGATAAAATTGAACAAGTGGCAACCGTTTCGGCAAATAACGATGCTGAAATAGGAAAACTCATTGCCGATGCTATGCGCAAAGTTTCCAAAGATGGTGTTATTACCATAGAAGAAGCCAAAGGCACCGACACGACTATTGATATTGTGGAAGGAATGCAGTTCGACCGTGGCTACATTTCGCCCTATTTCGTAACCAATACGGAAAAAATGGAAGTGGAACAGGAAAAACCGTACGTTCTTATCTACGACAAGAAAATTTCCAACCTCAAAGAATTGCTCCCCATTTTGGAACCTGCCGTACAAAGCGGACGTCCGTTGTTGATTATTGCCGAAGATGTGGACAGTGAAGCACTTACTACTTTGGTTGTCAATCGCTTGCGTGCTCAACTGAAGATTTGTGCCGTAAAAGCCCCGGGCTTTGGCGACCGTCGCAAAGAGATGTTGGAAGACATTGCCATTCTTACAGGCGGTACTGTTATTTCCGAAGAAAAAGGCATCAAACTCGAAAATGCAACGTTGGAAATGCTTGGTACAGCCGAAAAAATTACCGTCAATAAGGACGATACTATCATCGTTAATGGAGCCGGCAAAAAAGAAAACATTGCTGCTCGTATTGCCCAAATTAAGAGTCAAATTGCCAACACGACCAGCGACTACGACCGCGAAAAACTTCAAGAGCGTTTGGCAAAATTGTCAGGAGGCGTTGCTGTACTCTATGTAGGTGCGGCTTCGGAAGTGGAGATGAAAGAAAAGAAAGACCGCGTAGATGACGCTTTAAGCGCAACGCGTGCCGCTATCGAAGAGGGCATAGTTCCCGGTGGCGGTGTTACTTACATTCGCGCTCAAGCTGCTTTGGAAAAACTGAAAGGTGCTAACGACGATGAGCAAACCGGCATCGAAATTGTGAAACGCGCCATTGAAGAACCGTTGCGTCAAATTGTTACCAACGCAGGTAAGGAAGGCGCAGTTGTTGTGCAAAAAGTGCGCGAAGGTAAAGGCGATTTCGGTTACAACGCTCGTACCGGCACCTACGAAAAT
>Ga0208461_1000322_pt1 | contig 47521 bp, 47 predicted proteins | sample AD_JPNTR4_MetaG_FD_184448 | JGI IMG/M metagenome (GOLD analysis project Ga0208461, IMG submission 184448) | Active sludge microbial communities of municipal wastewater-treating anaerobic digesters from Japan - AD_JPNTR4_MetaG (SPAdes) (version 2) | ecosystem: Engineered > Bioreactor > Anaerobic...
CCCGTAAAATACTTAGGGCCATAACGGTTGTTTTCGAAATTATTGGTAAAATCATTAAGTACAAGCCCGATATAGTTTACTTCTCAATGGTTCCCATTGGACTTGTGTTGATTAGGGATAGCTTTTACTTAATGCTTTGCAAGGCATTATCACCAAAATCAAAAAAGATAATTCATCTTCACCGGCCGGGAATGCTACAGTTTTATAGTCAGAAACCATACCTGTACCGATTTTATAGTTTTATTTTCAAAAACTGCGAAATTGTTCACCTAACCCCTCGCCTGGCCAGGTTGGAGCTTTCCCCTTTGAACTTAAAAAAAACTAAAATTACCGTTATTCCCAACTCCATAATCAAAACACCCGAATACGAAAGGCACGAAAAGGACTGGAGTAATATCCTATTTCTTTCAAATTTTCTAATACATAAGGGACATTATGAACTGGTTGAGGCATTTGCAATACTCAGCAGCAAATACCCACAGCTAAAGCTCACCCTTGCAGGGGCATTCCCATCCGAAACGGAAGAGCAAAACTTGCTGGAACGAATAAACCAGTATGGGTTGAACAGAACGGTTGAGGTTGTAGGCCCTGTTTACGGTCCCAAAAGATTTGAACTGTATAGTAGGGCAGGTATCTTTGTACTTCCATCAAAACTAGAGTACTTCCCCCTGGTTATTCTGGAAGCCATGTCGGAACGATGTGCTGTTATAACCAGCGGAAAGGAAAATTTACAGGATACCTTTGTTGATGGCAAGCAACTGCTTTTCCTTGAAAGTGTTGACCCCTACGATATTTCGCAGAAGATTGAAAGATTAATACAATCGCCACAGCTTACCCAATCAATTGCGAACGAAGGCTACAAAAGGTTCACCGAAATACAGGAAGAAAGCCTCTTAAAAATAGACAAGCTCTTCACATGCCAATAGAACTAGAATGTACTTTCAATAATTTTCATGATTGCCTTCAATTCTAGGGCATCTACCATAAAATCTATATCTTTGCAAAAATCTTTTTACGGAATGACAACCATTGAACAGGTAAAAGAGCTTGCAAAGCGCCGCGATGCGCTGAGGAGGTATCTTTGACATCGACAAGCTTAGTATAGAATACGAAGAGGAACAGCAAAAAACACAAGCCCCCGACTTTTGGGATAAGCCCGATGAAGCAGAGAAACAGCTTAAGAAAGTAGCTTCAATCAAATCCTGGATAGATGGCTTTAATAAGGTAAACAGCCTTACCGAGGATTTGCAGGTTATGTTTGACTTTGCCAAGGAAGGTGCTGCAACCGAAGAAGAAATTGACTCCCACTACAGGCAAACCCTGCAGGCCATTGAGGATTTGGAGCTAAAGAACATGCTCGGTAAGGAAGAGGATAGGCTTGGGGCAATCATGAAAATCAACTCCGGTGCCGGAGGAACTGAAAGTATGGACTGGGCGGCCATGCTCATGCGCATGTACATGCGCTGGGGCGAGCGGAATGACTACGAGGTAAAAGTTGTAGATGTGCAGGATGGCGAGGAGGCCGGCGTAAAATCTTGTACACTGGAGTTTGTGGGCGAAATGGCTTACGGATTTCTAAAGGGCGAGAATGGCGTTCACCGCCTGGTTCGCATATCCCCATTCGACAGCAATGCCCGAAGGCACACCTCGTTTGCATCGGTCTTTGTTTCGCCAGCAGTTGACGAAACCATTGAAATAACCATTAACCCAGCCGACATTAAATGGGACACATACCGTTCATCGGGCGCCGGTGGCCAAAACGTAAATAAGGTTGAAACAGGCGTCCGCCTTTACCACATCCCTACAGGCATCGTAATTGAGAATACCGAATCGAGGTCGCAATTCCAGAATAAGGAGAATGCCATGCGACTACTGAAATCGCACCTTTACGAATTGGAACTACGCAAACGCCGTGAGATTCAGGCCGAGATTGAAGGGAAAAAGAAAAAAATTGAGTGGGGCTCTCAAATCCGGAACTATGTGCTCCACCCCTATAAACTCGTTAAGGACCTACGGTCGGGCTATGAAACCTCCGATGTAAATGCCATACTCGATGGCGACCTTAACGAATGTATTAAAGCTTACCTGATGCAATTTGGCGACGAGTAGCCAATGCTACTCGTTTTTTCTTAGCCGGGCACGGGTAATTAAACCCACTGGTATAAAGGCAAAAACACGCCGGGCATGTTCCCTTGGTACCTGCGAAAGGAATAATCCAAGCACTACAATGGCTATTCCAGCTATTTTTACAATTCCTAAAGTTTCACCTAACAGGAAATAGGCAAAAATGGCTGTAAGCACAGGAATTGCATTGGCAAACGAGTTTGCCTTGGTTACCCCAAGATGCTTAACCGAGTATGTAAATAGCAAAAAGGCAAAGGTTGATGCAAAAATTCCTAGCTTAACAAGCGGCATTAGCGAGGAAATGGTTACTCCAACGCTCATGAAATGGTTAAACTCAAACAAGAAAAATATTGGCAGAAAGTAAATTACGGCAATAGTATTCTGGTAAGTAATTATTGTAAAAACATTGTAGGCCGATGTCAACTTCCTAAGGGTAAGTGAATAGCCCAATGCGGCAAATACAGCCAGAATCATAAGGGCTATACCAACAGGGTTAGCCTCAAGTTTCCCAAATCCCTGATGGAATATAACCATGCCAACCCCAACAACCGAAACCATGATACCCACAAAATTCATTAGTGTTACTCGGGTCTTGTAAATATAAAACTCCCCCAAGGGGCTGAAAAGTGGAATGGTTGAGATAATTACAGCAGCTAATGTAGATGAAACCATGGTCATCCCAAAACTCTCACCCATAAAGTAAAGGAAGGGTTCAAAAAAGGCTAGCAAAAGAAAGTATTTCAAATCGCTAGCTTTAATTTTGGTCAACTTCCTCATTATTAGTCCTACCGTGATAAAAAGGAAAATGGCAGAAATAGATAGCCTACCAACCACCAAAGTGATAGGTTTATAGAATTGGAATACCTCCTTGTACCAAATAAAGGAGAGCGACCAAAAAACCATGGCCAGCACAGTTGCAGCGTAAATCCCAATGGAATTATTCTTCATTGTTTAAAGTTCAATTTATTGACAAAGGTTTAGAACGGTATAAACCCAAAAGGTTTACGCGACAAAAATAAAAAAAGGGCGTTGAACACTCAACGCCCTAATCTAATAATGCAAGCTTATTTTGCGGGAGGCAAAAGCACCTTGTTAATTACATGAATAACACCATTGGTAGCCTGTACATCAACCAGAACAACCGAAGTGTTCTCGTTAATTGTAACGGTTGTACCAACATTAACATTGATATCGCCATTCAATGTAGATACATTACCACTAGAAATTTGATTCGATCTCACATTACCTGATACTACGTGGTAGAGCAGAATGGGCGTTAAATCATCCTTTGAAAGCTGGTCGATTCCTGATACTCCAATTTGAGTGAAAAGTGCACTGAAAGCATCGTTGGTTGGAGCAAACACTGTAAATGGACCCTCGCCCTTTAAGGTTTCAACAAGTTCAGCTTTTACTAGAACCGAAACAAGAGTGCTGAAACTGCTATTAGCCAATGCTATATCAACAACCGTTGGTGGAAGTATAACCTTATCGATAACATGAACTATACCGTTTGTACCAACCACATCGGTGGCAACAATTTTAGAATTGTTGTTCAACTTAACAGCAGCGGCATCGACAAGTAAGGAAACTTTAGAGTCATTTGGACCTGCGCTCAAAGTTGAAACATAGCCAGTTTGAAGCTGTGTGGATTTAACTGCAGTACCTAAAACGTGGTATAAAAGTATTGGAGTCAAATCCTCGGCATTAAGCGCATCTAAACCACTTACACCTAAATCAGTGAAAAGTTGACTAAATGCATCGTTTGTAGGAGCGAAAACTGTAAACGGTCCATCAGCCTTAAGAGCATTAACCAGGTTGGCCTTGGTTAGCGCAGCCACTAAAGATGTAAAACTGCTGTTTGCAAGGGCAATATCAACCACTGTTGGCGGAAGTAAAACCTTATCAATTACATGAATAACCCCATTGGTGGCTGAAATATCGGCAGCGGTAATACCAACATTTCCGTTGAGTTTGAGCATACTTGCATCAACCTTAAGTGAAACACCTAATCCACCTGCACCGGGGCTAAGAGTTGAAACATAGCCACTCGCAAGCTGATTGGATTCAACCTTACCCGATAAAACATGGTAAAGCAGAATTGGGGTTAGCTGGTCAGCAGTTAAGGCATCTATACTACTCACGCCTAACTGACTGAAGAGCTCGTTGAAGGCGGCGTTGGTTGGAGCAAATACTGTAAAAGGACCAGTTCCCTGAAGGGTTGTAACCAAGTTCGCCTTCTGGAGGGCTTGAACCAGAATTGAGAACTGTGGATTGGAAACGGCAACCTCAACAATGTTTTTAGGCATCTCCATCTCCTTTTCTTCATCCTTTTCGCAACTTGTTAATAGTAGCGTTCCCGCTAGGCCTACCAAAGCTAGTAGAGCAAATAGATTTTTTCTTGTTTTCATAATTGTGTGTTTTAGTTGATTATGCCCTACTAACATTAAAAAATAGTCTTTGTTCATTTAGTATTCTATTTACATATTCTTTTGTTGGTTAATTTTTGTTAATTATATATCTTTTTTTTGATTGTTTTATTTGGCTGGATTTGGATTTATTTACCAAAAATCGATAATTTTACAGAAATTTGGTTGCAGGTATGGAAGAACTCATCAGGCTACGTCACGAGCTGCATCGCAACCCTGAACTCTCTGGCCAAGAAAGAGCTACGGGGAAAAGAATTCGTTTTTTTCTAAGCCGCTACCAACCACATGAGCTTTACTCAAATATTGCTGGTGAGGGAATGGCTGTAGTATACAGGGGTAAAGAGCCTGGCCCTACAGTACTATTCCGCTGCGATATGGATGCCCTGCCCATAACTGAGCTCTCCGATTTTAAGTACAAGTCCAATACTCCCGGAGTTTCACATACCTGTGGCCACGATGGCCATATGGCCATTGTTTCAGGCCTGGCGGTTCGTTTTTTTGAAAATCCTTTAGAAAAGGGGAAGGTGATTCTGTTCTATCAACCCTCAGAGGAGAATGGTTCCGGTGCCAAGGAATCCATTGAAAGGCTAAAAGAGCTAGACCTCATGCCCGACTATGCATTTGCACTTCATAATTTACCCAAGTACAAAAAGGGCAGCGTTGTGCTTGGCCGATACACCTTTACGGCAGCCTCAAAAGGCTTGATCATTAAGCTTACCGGACGAAACTCCCATGCAGCCTTCCCAGAACTGGGACTTAATCCATCGGCGGCTACAGCTGAAATCATTCAGCACCTGCTGGTATTGCCAACCAATTTTAAGTATAAGAACTTTGTGCTGGTAACCCTTATACACGTTAAGGTAGGTGAAGTGGCCTTTGGAACCTCAGCCGGTTCGGCTGTTATTATGGCTACACTCAGAGCCTTTGACGATTCCGATATGCACCTACTTTCCGATAACGCTCTCAAAACATCAACCCAAATTGCAACCAGACATGGCTTAGCCATTGAAACCGAATTTACCGACGATTTCCCAGCCTCAGTTTGCGACCCTCAGCTTACTAATGTTGTAGAGAAAATTGCCTCAGAGCAAAAGAAAGAGGTTATATACCTCAATGAACCCAACCGCTGGAGCGAGGATTTTGCCCACTTTACAGGGGTATGCCCATCGGTAATTTTCGGACTTGGCGCGGGTGAAGACCACCCCGATATACATAGCCCAACCTACGATTTTCCGGATGACCTTATTATTGATGGGGTTGACCTACTGGAATCAATAGCACGAGAAATCACTTCCTCTGAATCCTTTTTAAAATACTAACCAGCCAGCCGTCAGGACGCTGGCTTACTAAGTAAACCCCTGCAAATACCAAAGCTGCAGCAGTTATCTTTTTGGCATCGAGGCTATCCATTCCCACCGATACAGCAACTAAGGCCGCTATAACAGGCTGAGAGTAAATATATATGCTTACAGTGCTTGCCTGAACGTACCGTAATCCCCATCCGTTCAGGAGGTATGCTAAAAATGTTGGGCCAAGTAAAACAAAAAGTATTGAAGCGTAAATCATTGGTGGAATAACTGCCCACCTTGTAGTGGCTAAATCGTAAACACCAAAAGGAAGCAGGGAAATCAAACCAACCACAAAAACACCTTTCATAACCGTAATTGGTTTATACTTTAGCATAAGGGGCTTTACTACCACAAGGTAAAAAGCATAGAAAAGTGTATTCAGGAAAAGCATGGCATTGCCAAGGGTATGGTTCTGCCCAACCTCCAAGGAGCCCTTGCCCAGGATAAGCAAAAGGGCACCCGATGCTCCAATAAGCAAACCTGTTACTTTAACAAAATTGATATGTTCCGATAGGACAAAGTATGCAATAAGCATCACCATTGCAGGGTTCAAGGTTGATATGATTGATGACTCGATTGGGGTACTGTAGTTTAACCCATTGAGGAATAGCAGCTGATTGAATGAAATGCCAAACAACCCCGATGCAATAAATCGTGGATAATCTGCTTTGCTTATTCTTTCATCACTCTTGTCAAATATCGAAATCAACCAGAAAAGAAACGAGGCCGTAACCACCCGAAGGAGAGTGAATGCCATGGGCGATAGGTAATTGGGCATAACCCCTTTGGCTATTGAGTAGTTAAGCCCAAACATAATGTTTGCAAGTATTATGGCTAAATGTGCCTCGGCTCGCTTATTTTTTGCAATCACCATATACATTAAAAATACAATGCAGTTCGATTTCTAAAACAAAGTAAAGTTTAAAAAAGTAAAACTTACAGAAGAGTTTTAAAGTTCATGTTTTTAACCCAGCAAACAATTTAGCTTTTAATTAGCCATGATTTAAACCCTAAAACTTTAAATTTGTTAATTATTGCATTTGAAATTAATGCATAAGCAAACCGCCCATATTAAGGAAAACCCTGCACAACGTATAAAGGCAAAACTTGCCCTAATACCGGTTTTGCTTGGGCTGGGGGTAACAGGAGTCTTACTATACAATGAATTTAACCCTAGGGCTTTTGACGTTATAAACTTTACATGGAAATCAGCGTTGTGGCTAATGCTGGCTTGGCTTTTCATGGTTGGCCGCGATTTGGGTTACACCCTCCGACTAATGATTTTAAGCGATGGTAAATTCCGATTCTGGAAGGCCCTTAGGGTGATAATGCTCTGGGAATTTACTTCGGCAATCACACCATCGGCTATAGGTGGCACCAGCGTGGCAATTGTTTATGTCAATAAGGAGGGTTTAAATCTTGGGCATAGCTCAGCACTGGTAATGATAACATCGTTCCTGGATGAGCTTTACTTTGTGGTAATGTTTCCACTCCTGGTTTTGCTGGCAGGTTACCATGGATTATTCGATATTGGTAACACAAACAGCATGGCCAAGGAGCTTTTAACATTCAGCATTATTGGCTACTCATTAAAACTTGCCTGGGTAATAACCTTGGTTTACGGTTTATTCTTTAACCCTCGTGGACTTAAATGGCTTTTACTTTTAATTTTTAAGTTACCATTCCTAAGGCGATGGAAGCATGGTGCTAACCGCGCAGGATCCGATATTATAAACAGCTCCAAGGAATACCGAAACAAGCCCATATCGTTCTGGGTAAAGGTTGTTCTTGCCTCGTTTCTCTCATGGTCATCGCGCTTCCTGGTTGTAAATGCTTTGCTTATGGCATTTTTTAGCATTGAGCACAACCTTCTAATTTTTGCACGCCAGTTGGTAATGTGGATAATGATGTTAGTGAGTCCAACTCCCGGAGGTAGTGGCTTTGCCGAGTTTGTTTTTACCCGTTACCTTTCAGAATTTATCCCTGTTGATGCAGCATTAATTGTTCCTGTTTCTGTGGCAATGGCCTTGCTGTGGAGACTGGTTACATACTATCCTTACCTCTTCCTGGGTAGCATAATTTTCCCCCGCTGGGTTCGTCGACACTTCATCAAGTAAATACTTTTCATACTAACAGCTTTAAAACAAATCGTTTTATAAAGCTGTTTAGTTTGATACTAAAAAGGAGGATATGAATTATTTCTATATTACCGGTACTAGCTCGGGAATTGGGTTGGCGCTTACTCGCCAAGTACTAAGCAATGACAGCTCCTATGTGGTAGGATACTCACGTAGAAATGTAGTTAGCCACCATAGGTATAAACATATTCAAATTGATTTCAGCCAACAGGGAGCAGCAAGAGAGGTAGAAATACCTTTCTTTCCCAATGCCAAACACGTTGTACTTATAAATAATGCTGGCATACTAGGCGATGTAAAACCTATAGGTAAAATCGATAATGAACAGCTTGAGAAAACATTCATGGTTAATACCGTTAGCCCTGCAATACTAACTAACCGTTTACTTGCGTTATACCTACCCTCTGCTAAACTAATTACCGTTGTGAACATCAGTTCCGGAGCAGCGCGCCATGCAGTGGAATCGTGGAGCGGGTATTGCGCTTCCAAGGCTGCTATCGATATGTTTTCAATGGTGCTAAGCGCTGAGCAAAAACTGTTAGGCGACTCAAAGGTTAGGGTAATTTCATTAGCGCCAGGTATAGTTGACACCCCCATGCAGGACTCGGTTCGCAAAGTTGACCCCAAATACTTTCCACAATCCGAGAGGTTTCACCAGTACAAGCAGAAAGGAATGCTTGCCTCAACCGAGCAGGTTGCAAAAAAAATCGTTGAGCTGATAGGTAATCCGCCCAACGATCCAATTATCGATTTACGTATGCTTTAATTACTCAACTCCCTGATATACTTTATCATTGACTCGAAAATAAGTCTGCCGTCGGTATTGCCCAGTTCATCGTCCGAGGCACGCTCTGGGTGGGGCATCATACCAAAAACATTGTGGCGGTCGTTGCAAACACCTGCTATATTCTCCACAGAGCCATTAGGATTGGCACTTTCCGAAACCACTCCCCTCTCATCGCAATAGCGGAAAAGTATTTGACCGTTAATTCGCATTTGGGCAAGTGTATCCTTATCGGCGTAGTAACGACCCTCGCCATGGGCAATGGGAACCTTAAGCGCCCTGTCGCGGGGTAAGTACTTTGTAAGAGCAGTGTTCTTGCTGTCAGGTACCAGGTGAACATTCTTGCATATGAACTTTTGGCTGGTGTTGTGCAGTAATGCTCCCGGTAAAAGTCCACTCTCGCAAAGAATTTGGAAACCATTGCAAATACCAAACACGTACCCCCCATTATTGGCAAAATCAATTACCCTGTTCATTATTGGCGAAAACTTGGCCAGGGCCCCTGATCGTAAGTAATCGCCATAGGAGAATCCGCCCGGCAGTATTATCACATCAATATTGGGATCAAAATCGGTTTCCTTGTGCCAAAGGGTGACTACTTCCTGCTCAAGAATCTCCTTAATTACATATACTGTATCCTGATCGCAGTTGGAACCAGGGAATACAACTACTCCAAACTTCATGCTAATGCAATTAATATGCGTCAAAGATAGCCAATAATATAAAATCGTCAAAATTAGGTTTGAACCAATAACATTTTTGGTTTAAATTTGATAATCAATTATTAAAAAAATGATTAAAAACACTCTACGTCTTGGCTTTATAACTATAGCTTTTGCATTTATCTTTGCAATCCTATTTATGGTGTACAGCACCATAACCTTCTACGATCCTGATAGGGAAATTACCCTTCAAGCTTCACTAAACCCCGACACAGTTGCTATAAGTACGCCGTACCAACTGATTACCTGGAACATTGGTTATGCCGGATTAGGCGACAATATGGACTTTTTTTATGATGGGGGAAAGCGAACCCGCGATACTAAAGCACGAACATTAGAAAACCTCGATTCCATTAAAAAATTCATTCTACAAAACCGCACCGATTTTATTTTTCTTCAGGAAGTAGATTTGGCATCGCGTCGATCATACAACACCAATCAACTTCAAATTATCGGCCAAGCGGTTAACTACTTTACCTTCTTTGCCACCAACTATCAGGTGTCATTTGTTCCGGTTCCACTTAAAAACCCAATGGGCAATGTAAATTCAGGAATTATGACTCTTAGCCGCTTTACCCCAATGAATGCGGTAAGAGTTCAGCTGCCTGGCCTATCGCCATGGCCTAACAGGGTTTTCAACCTACGTCGCTGCCTGCTGGTTACCCGTTTCCCGGTAAGTAATGGCCGTGAATTTGTGCTTATCAATACCCATAACTCAGCATTTGAAAACGATAGCCTCAAGATGGCAGAAATGAGTTTCATTCGCCAGGTAGCATTAAGCGAGTATGAAAAGGGAAATTATGTGATAATTGGAGGCGACTGGAATCAACTACCGCCCAATTTTCCGCCCGACAGGTTCGGAAATGCATACGAAACCAAGGCTTTCAAACCTCTTTCCATTGAAAGCAGCTTTATGCCAGGCGGATGGCAATGGGCTTTTGACCCATCAAAGCCTACTAATCGATATCTGGATAGGCCGTTCAGTAACCAGTGTAGAACGGTTATTCTCGATTTCTTCCTGCTTTCGCCTAATATTCATATTACCGATATCGCAACCACCGACTTAAAGTTCAGGCATTCCGATCATAACCCCGTTAAACTATCATTTGTTCTCATGCCAAACCAATAGTATCAATGGAAAATGCAATCTTATAATCCATTAGGTGATGTTAATCAAAGTTAATGCTATCTTTGCCATTTAGATTTTGTTTGTATTTAAGAAAAATCTATATTTAGCCTGATTATTGTTGATGATATCTGCTTAATGAGATAATGCCAAGCCAGCGTATGCAGGTAACCGACCAGGATTTACAGTATTTTGTAAATACTATTAAAAGTGTTTCAAAGTATGACTTTTCCGAGTATTCGGAGAAGTCGCTTAAGCGCCGTTTGCAAAAAATTCTTGAAGATTACAACCTCGACCTAACCTCCCTGCTTACCTCGCTCCGGCTCGATAGGGATTTTCTGGAGAAAGTGGTCAAGGAAGTAACGGTTAATACAACAGAGCTATTCCGCGATCCACCGGTTTGGCATCTTTTGCGCTCCCGTATTCTACCCCGATTCAAGAACAACAAAACCATAAATATTTGGCATGCCGGTTGCTCCACCGGACAGGAGGTTTACTCCATGATGATTCTCCTGAACGAGATGGAAATGCTCGACAAGGCAAAAATATTTGCAACCGACCTAAACTCCGATGTGCTGGATGCTGCTAAGCAAGGAGTATACAAATACCGCTTTAACCTCGGCTATCTGGATAATTTCGATAAGGTTATTAAACAAAACCCACTCAACTTTGAGGAGTATAACGACGTTCCATACGAAAAGTACTTCGATATCGATAAGGTAAGAGATACTATCACCATGAAAAAGTTCTTAACCGAGCGTCCCATTTTCCGCAAACACGACCTTGTGGTCGATGGCAATATCTTTTTTGCCAAGTTCGACCTTATACTTTGCCGTAACGTAATCATTTACTTTAACTACTCCCTCCAGAACAAGGTTTTTGAACTCTTTCATAATAATCTTTACCCCAAGGGGATATTACTGCTTGGGATGCACGAAACCATACTTGGCCCTTGGGCCACGCGTTTTGAACGATTAGGTCAGGCTTACATAAAAAAATAGATTTTACCATGAAGGCTTTTGCTAACATGAAACTTGCACAAAAGGTTCAACTTGCCATAATCCCTTTAATGGTTGTGCTCTTTGCCTTTGCAGGTTTAATCCTAAATTACTTTTCCCGTACCAGAACCATTAATAACGCCGTTAAAGAGGCTTACGTTTACATTGATAGGTTAATTGACATTGCTAACATAGTTGAGCAAAAAACTGGGAAAGGTTTAACCTCAAACGATATCTTTGAACTAAAGCCCTATTTCAATAAGCCAGCATTCAACAAAACCGATTTCCCCTCATTGATTTCCAGGAACGGCGAATACGTTTTACACATTACCCGCCAGGGAGCAAGACTCCCAATGAAGACCATTCAGGAAATTAAGAACCTCAAAGCCAACGAGGGCTTCATATACTACCAGGATATTACCGATGACATTACGGAGAACCGAATACTTGTTTACAAGTACTACAAACCATACAATGCCTACTTTGCCATTTCAGTAAGTCCAACCGAAGTTCTTGAGCAGGTCAAGGCTAACAGGAGAGCCATGATTGCCATCGTTTTCCTCTCTTCGTTGATATCTGTAATTGTTGTATGGCTTTTGCTTAAACCCATCACAAAACAGCTGGCCCACCTCTCCGTTCGACTAAAACAGCTTGCACAGGGCGAGATTCCTCCAGCTGTTAAGGTTACCGACAGGAGCGAGCTGGGAACCTTAGCCGAGTCGCTAAACAGCTTAATCGACGGGCTTAAGAGTACTACTGAATTTGCACGGCAAATTGAACAAAACAAACTCGATTTTGACTTTAAGCCTCTCAGCAAAAACGATCAGCTTGGATTGGCTTTACTACAAATGCGCGAAAGCCTAAAACGAGCCCAACAGGAAGAGGCTAAGCGTAAAAAGGAGGATGATATCCGCACATGGATTAACGCAGGTCTTGCCAAGTTTGGCGATATACTTCGTCAAAACAACAATAACCTTAACCTCCTTGCCGATAATGTTATCCAAAACCTGGTAAACTACCTTGATGCTAACCAGGGAGGAATTTTCATGTTTAAGGAGTACGAATCGGAAAAACACCTCGAACTCCTTTCGGCCTTTGCCTATAACCGGAAGAAATTCCTTCAAAAAAGTATTATGCTTGGCGAGGGACTTGTGGGCACCTGTGCTGTTGAGAAGCAAACCATTTACCTGAAAGAAATCCCCAGCGATTACATTGCCATTACCTCCGGGTTGGGTGAGGCCACCCCAACATCGCTGCTCATTGTTCCCCTTAAGCTTGAGGATGAGATTTTTGGTGTTATAGAGATAGCGTCGTTCAATGAGTTTGCCCCATACCAAATTGAGTTTGTTGAAAAGGTTAGCGAGAGCATAGCCTCAACCCTGAACTCGGTTAAGAATAATATCCGAACCCGTGAGCTGCTTGAACAATCGCAACAGCAACGCGAGGAAATGGCTGCACAGGAAGAAGAGATGCGCCAGAACATGGAGGAAATGCAGGCCACCCAGGAGGAAATGCAGCGTAAGAACCTTGAACTCGAAATCATCACCTCAGCCATTAACCAATCGTTGGTATCATGCTCACTTAACGACGATGGTTTTATTATCGACTCCAACCTGGTATTCCAGGAGATGACCGGCTACAGCAAGGTTGAACTTGAGGGAATGCTGCTTGAGAGCTTAATTGTCGACTCACAGCGCGAAGAGTTTAGCAAGCTATGGAAATCTGTCCTTAACGGACAATCAATCAATACAACCCTTCACCTGATTGGGAATAATGGCAGGGAACGCTTCCTGCTGGCTTCACTCACACCCGGTTTCGATCCCATGGGATTGCTAATCAAGATACTCCTTATGGGGCACGATATAACCGAGTCAAAGAAACTTGAATTGATGACCCAGCAGCAAGCCAAAGAAATTGAAAAGAATATCAAGCGCATTAAGGAAGAGCAGGAGATATCGAACCTGCGCCAGCGCGAGATGGAAACCCTGCTCAAGGCTCTTGACCAAAACTGCCTGGTTACCATAATAGAGCCCGATGGCCTTATTACCTACATCAATAACAAAAATGTAGAGGTGCTGGGCGATAAAAAGGAAGACATTGAGAACCGATTCATTCAGGATATTGATTTTACCGCTAAAAATAAACCCAAAGAATTTGAACGTTTTTGGAAATCGCTTCATAAGGGAATCAAACAAACTCGTGAGTTCTCACTTGATGTAAAAGGCGAAACCCGCTGGGTGCTGGAAAACTACACCCCAATCATGGATGAAAGTGGTAACCTTTACAAAATAATAAATATTGCCCTGGATATAACCGAGAATAAACGGAAAGAAATGGAACTAAACGCTGTTATTGAACAGCTTAAGCAACAGCTCAAGAAATAGTGAAGTATGACCATACGTTACGAAATAGGAATTGTTGACACCCGGAACGTAATCAAAACGTTGCTCGATGATTATGGCTTCGATTTCCGCGATTATGCCCTTACCTCACTAAAGCGGAGGCTGGAGTACATCATATCGCTTTACGCGCTTCGCGATGCCGAGGGCCTTATTGCCAAGCTAAAGAGTAGCAAGGACTTTTTAGACCAATTCCTTTACGATATTACCCCTGAAACCACCGAAATGTTCCGCGATCCATCGTTCTGGAGAATTCTAAGGGATGAAATCATTCCTGAACTGGTTAAGTCGGGCTCATCAAAACCCCGCATATGGATTGCATCGTTCGACTCGGGCGAAGAGCTATACTCGTTATCAATCCTTCTAAAGGAATTGAATTTACTTAACGAGGTAAATTTATACTGCAACGTACTCTCCGATCACACCATACAGCGCATCACATCGGGTCGCTTGGATCCTAAAGATATGGAGGTGAATGAGGCAAACTACCAACGTTTTAACGAGAAAGGGAAGTACTCGTCGTACTACCGAACCGAAGCAAACAGCATTATTTTTGACGTTAGCCTTATTAAGGATGTAAACTTCATCAAGCAAAATACATTAATTGACGAGGATCCGGGTGCACCAAAGCTTATAATCTTCCGTAACCAGGCAATTTACTACAACCAGCTTCTCAGCGAGAAGGTTTTCGCCAAACTTGCCAACTGCCTGGTAGCTGGGGGTTATTTAGCAATTGGGGTTAAAGAAACTTTGGAAAATACCAACGTTAGTAATAAATTTACTCTGTACAACGAGGCTGAAAGAATTTACAAGCGAAAAACCAACTAGTTTTTATGTATAAAGCAGTTATCATAGGAGGATCAGCAGGAAGCTTTCAGGTTATTACCCGAATACTACACGCTTTGCCCCCAAACTACCCTCTACCTGTCCTTCTTTGCCTGCATAGGTTAAAGCATGTTCGCAGCGGATTTGTTGAGGCCCTTTCCATCAAATCGGGCATTCAAATTATTGAACCAAACGATAAGGAACAGATCAAACCCGGCAAAGCATACCTGGCTCCAGCTAATTACCACATGTATGTGGAATTAGGAAATAAAATAGCCCTTTCAACCGAGGAGCCGGTTAACCATTCACGCCCCAGCATCGACCTTTCATTTATTACCGCTGCTCAGGTTTACCGTGAAAAATTAGTGGGAATTATTCTCTCCGGAGCAAACCGCGATGGCGCATACGGGCTAAAAAAGATAAAGGACTTAGGTGGGCTAGCCATTGTCCAAAACCCTGATGAATGCCAGGTTAGAACTATGACCGAAGCTTCGCTCAAGATGACGCCTGTTGACTTTGTTTTTAATACTAACGAGATTATTAAGTTTCTTCAAAACATCAAAGTATAAAAACATGAAACCAGTTAACCCGACTAACCGATTTGTACCTGTTATAGTATTGGTTTTGCTGCTAGCCACTTCCCTATTGGTTTTCAGCTTGATCTATAACACGGCATTGGAAACCGGGCAAAAAATATCTCCTTGGATTATAGGCCTTTGCCTACTCCCCTTCCTTTTTGGTTTGTGGTTCTACTTTATTGTAGTTAAGCAACGAAACCTTATCGATGGCCTTCAAGCCCAAATTGAATTGCTAAAAGCGCAGGTTGAATCATTCATGAAATCGCAGAAAAAGGAAACCACTCAGGAAATCCGAAAAGAAACCCTTGACTACAAAAAATTGCTTGAAAAAATCATCCCTAACCTTCCTACTGACGATATTGTAAAATATGGCGAGGCGCTCCTTGCCAATGTTGCCAAAACCGCTGAAATTGTTCAGGGGCAACTATACCTTAAAAATTCACAAACCGATGTTTTTAGCTTTAAAGCTGGCTACGCTTTCTTTTCCGAGACTACCCCACCCGAATACCGGGAAGGGGAAACCCTCGCAGGACAGGTGGCCAAAAACCAAAAACTTATAAACATTGATAATATACCCGAAGGTTACATTACTATACTATCCGGCCTGGGTAAGGGTTCGCCTAAACATTTAATTATTGCCCCAATAATCTCTACAGAAAATACAACTATTGGGATAATAGAGCTAGCCTCATTCAAACCCTTTACTAGCGAACACGAGGAACTTTTTTCTCAGCTCGGACGTAAACTTGGAGAGATATTAAGTGTCAATCAATAATAACCAAACTGCGGCATGATTTCATTCGGAATTATATCGACCACCGATAGCAAACAAGTAATCCGGCAAAGGGTAACTCAAGCCTTCCTGGTTAGCCTTATGTTCCCCATGATTGCCTGGATTGTTGATATCCTATCCAGAGGAATCCCTTTTAACTTGACCAGCATCGCAGATATACATGCCACCAATCCTATTCATTGGATTATTGATTTGGCTCCCTTTGTAATTTCCTATGTTACGTGGCTACAGCTTACCCGACACTACCGTAGGATTCTTTTGCTGGAGAGGGAACTCCGGCAACGCGATGAGGACATTGAGAAAAATGCACGCTTTGCCCAACGTATTGGCGAAGGCGACTATAATGCACCTTTTCAGGTTGGTGGTGACGATGATATCCTTGGGAAGTCGTTGGTTATCATGCGCGACAACCTGCTTGCAAACCAGAAAAAAGAGGCTGAGCAGAACTGGATAACCAAGGGGAAAGATGAAATATCGCACATCCTACGCCTACACAATAATATTGATGAGCTATCGTACGACGTACTGGTTAAGCTGATAAACTACATACGAACCATACAGGGGGCAATTTACCTTTACGATGAAGAGAAGCAGAAACTTGTTAACCTTGCCACGTATGCATACAACCGCCGTAAGTACATTAAGCAGGAGTTTCGTATTGGCGAGGGGCTTATAGGCGAGTGCGCTTACGAGCGTGAATTTATTTACCGGACTGAGGTACCCGATAATTATGTCACCATTACCTCAGGTATTTTGGGCGATCGTAAACCCAAAAGTTTACTGCTTGTACCCCTTATCACCGATGAGAAACTTGAGGGGGTTTTAGAATTTGCCTCGCTCGACGATGAGATACCTGAGCTGACTATTCGATTCCTGAAAGAGGTGGGTGAAATAATAGCCCGCACCATCTTTAACCTGCGCATAAACCAAAAAACTGAAAAATTACTGCAGGAAGCCCAGCAAATGGCTCAAGAACTTAAGGAGAACGAGGAAGAACTTCGCCAGAATGCCGAGGAGATGAAGATAACTCAAGAAGAACTTGAGATATCGAATGCTAAGCTCGAAGCTAAAATCCAGGAAGTTGAAAATGCCCAAAAACGTTTACACTCCCTCCTTGAAAACGCATCGGAAATTATATCGATATATAATAGCGAGAAACAGCTAACCTACATAAGCCCCTCGGTAACCAAAATTTTGGGTTATACCCCGCAGGAAATGATGAGCGGCAAGGATATCGATCGCCTAACCCGCAAGGGCGAAGCCGCTTTTAACGAAATGTTTGAGCAGCTCCTGGAGAATCCCCGTATTGCTATCACCATCCAGTACACCTTTATGAAAAAGGATGGTGAAAAGATTTTCCTTGAAGTAACCGGTCGTAATTTGCTCGACGACCCTGCCATTGGTGGTATAATCATCAACTCACGCGATATTACTGAACGTAAACGCGCCGAGAAAGAGGAGCGCATGCGTAGCAAAATGCAATCGCTTTCCGAGAACTCCCCCGATATTATCATGCGCGTAAACCCAGCCGGGCAATTCTTCTATGCAAACCCCATGGTGGAAACCTACCTTGGAATTGACTACAGGGAATTGGTTAACCAAACAATAACCGCGCTTGACGGTATTCCAGTGCTTTCGAACTTTATTCGCGAAGCCATAAAAACCATTAAGGTTGAAAAGGAAAAGTACGAAGGCGAAATTACTTTTACCACCAATCGGGGCGAAACGGTAATGCACATTGTTGGCATCCCTGAATTCAATGAGAACGAGCTTGAGACCATACTGTTTGTTGCCCACGATATAACCGAGCAAAAGCAAACCGAAAGGGAAATTCAGGAAAAGAACCGCAAAATCACCGAAAGTATTAACTACGCCCAGCGTATTCAAACATCAATCCTACCAAATAACAGAATCATTAGGCAGTACCTGCCCAAATCGTTCATTTACTACCACCCCAGAGATGTTGTTAGCGGCGACTTCCCCTGGTTCTTCATAAAGGACGATTTCATTTACATAGCTGCTGTTGACTGTACTGGCCATGGGGTTCCAGGCGCTCTGCTCTCCTTTATTGGTTACTTTACACTGAACAACGTGGTTGACCACGACTCATCGTACACAGCTGGTCAAATACTTGACCATCTACATTTTGGGGTTCGTAAAACCCTTAAGCAGGATCGCCCCGATGCCGATGCCCGCGATGGTATGGATATTGCTTTTTGCAAAATCAACCCCAAAAACAAGGAACTCCAGTATGCAGGGGCTCACCGTCCGCTTTACCTTGTACGGAATGGAGAACTAACTGAATACAAGGGCGACCGCAAAGCAATTGGCGGTATTCCTCATCCCAAAAAGGCCGAAGAACCATTTACCAACTATATCATAGAGTATAAACCGGGCGACAGGGTTTTCTTCTTTTCCGATGGTATAGTTGACCAGGTTGGTGGCCCTGAAAAGAAAAAGTTTGGAGCTCAAAGTATTCGTGATATCATTATGAACAACCTAAAAACGCCGATTCACGAACTTAACGACGTGTTTGCAAAAGCACTTACCGATTACCAGGGTGAAAATAAACAGGTTGACGATATACTTTTAATTGGTATTGAATTTTAAAAATGTAATATATTTGTAACTCATATAACTCATCGGGCTATGGATCGAAAAAACATTAAAGGGTTTCTTGAGTTCGTTTACGACTTTTACAAGTCGATGAAGGCTCATGAAATTACTCTCGTTTACGAGGGTGAAATAACCCATCAAATAACCAAAGCCTTCACCTCCCTTACCGAGTCAAATATGGCCAAGGAGGAGGAGTCGAACTCCGTTCAGAAAAAGGTTTTCCATGTAATGGTGGAATGCCTCCAGAACATCAGCAAACATGCCGATAGTTTCGGCTCCGATGATTTTCTCTTTGCTGGCCGTGGTATTTTCATGGTTAGCAAAGGCGATTCGGAATACCACGTTACTACTGGCAATGTGATTGAAAACTCCAAGATTGAGGAGCTCTCAAAAATCCTTGATCACATTAACTCGCTCGACAAGGAGGGTTTGAAGCAACTCTACAAAACCCAGATGCGCGAAGGCCGCCTTTCCGAGAAGGGTGGAGCCGGATTGGGTTTCATTGACATAGCCCGAAAAACCGGAAGGAAGCTTGAGTACCACTTCCTCCCCATCGACGAGGAAACCCATTTCTTTGTTTTAACTTCAACCATTTCAAGATCAGAATAACAGTACCGATATGGAAACCATAAAAATAATGGGGACCGATGATACCCCAACCGTAATTCTGGATGCTCAAAACGAAATCTTCGAGATCTCGGGTCGTTCCTTGCCCGAGGACGTTACTGCATTCTACGATCCAATTCTGCAGTGGCTCGATGACTACTCAGCAGCGCCAAAACCCAAAACCATCTTTACCTTTAAGCTGGTGTACTTTAACACGGCCAGCTCTAAGCTGCTCCTCGATATTCTGATGAAACTTGAACAGCTCAAGGAGGCGGGTCACGACGTACTTGTGCGTTGGTACTACCCTGAGGACGACGAGGATATGCAGGAAGCTGGCGAGGAGTACGCCGATATAGTTGATGTTCCTTTTGAACAGATTGGCTACACCTTGAGTTAGGTTCTTTTCCGTTTTTTGCCCAAGTGAAGAAGAATGAGTGAGGAGATTCTCAAAGCGTTAATGCAACTCTTTGCAATCATTGCAAAGCAGGACGAAGGTGTTGAGCTCAAGGAGCGTGACTATGTTGTTAATTTCCTCACCCAGCAACTCAACGATGAGGCAGTAAAGGAATACATCAGACTCTTTGATGAGCATGCAGGCCTGCTCGACAAAGAAGACAATGCCGAAAACGATGAGGAAAAGGGCAAACGAAAACTTACTTCGGTAAAGGATTCCGTTCGTATTCTGGGTATTTGTAAGAAAATCAACAAAACTCTTACCCAGAAACAAAAAATAGTTGTTCTGGTTCGTTTGTACGAGCTTATCAATGCCGACCGCAAGTTTACTGAACAACGAATGGCTATTATCAATACCGTAGCCGAAGTATTCAAGCTTACCAAGGAAGAAATATCGGATATTGAAAATTTTGTTATAAAAAATTCACCCGAAGAGTTAGACATTCCAAGTATTTTAACCATTCACGATAAACCCTTTACGGGCAAAAACTGCAAGCACATTGGCACCGAAGCCCTGGATGGTTACATATATATTCTCCAAATAAAAAGCGAGGACCTTTACTTCCTCCGGTATACAGGCAATGAGGATATTTACCTTAATGGATTACCCATTCACAACCGCCGCATCTATCTTTTTGCCAGCGGGAGTTCACTTAAACTACCTAAAGGGAAGCCGGTTTATTACACCGATGTGGTTTCCCACTTCCTGGCCGACTCCACATCAATCCGCATTTCCTACAAAGTAGAAAATGTTGGTTTTCAGTTTAAAACAGGCGATATCGGATTAAGAAACATTTCCTTTTCCGAGGGGCATGGTAAGCTGGTTGGTATCATGGGAGCCAGTGGTGCTGGTAAAACCACACTGCTAAACGTACTTGCCGGTATCGAAAAGCCTACCACAGGCCGAGTTATTGTTAACGGCTACGACCTTCACAATGAAAAGGAGAAACTAGAAGGTGTTATTGGCGTTATCCCGCAAGACGATTTGCTCATTGAGGAGTTAACCGTATTTGAAAACCTATACTACAACGCAAAGCTTTGCTTTAAGGATAAAACGGAGGAGGAACTGGTTGCCCTTGTGGATAAAACCCTTGCAAATCTTGGCCTTTTAGAGCGTAAAAACCTCAAGGTTGGAACCCCGCTCAACAAGATGATATCGGGCGGTCAGCGTAAAAGGTTAAACATAGCCCTTGAGCTAATTCGCGAGCCCTCCATCCTTTTTGTTGATGAGCCTACATCGGGGCTTTCGTCGCGCGACTCTGAAAACGTAATGGACCTACTCCGTGAGCTTACGCTCAAGGGGAAACTCATATTTGTGGTTATTCATCAACCCTCATCGGACATTTACAAAATGTTCGATAACATGGTTATTCTGGATACAGGCGGATACATGATTTACTACGGCAACCCCGTTGAGGCCGTGATGTATTTCAAACGTCTTGATATGCAGATTAACAGCGATGTTGGCGAATGCCCTGTTTGTGGGAATGTTAACCCGGAACTAATCTTCAACATCATTGAGGCACGCGTAGTTGATGAATTTGGCCGTTACACCCCCATACGCAAGGTATCGCCACAAAAGTGGGAAGAACTATTCCATGAAAACATTAAGCTAACCCCCATACCCGATGAGAAAGCAGAGCCACCCAAAACCCTGAACATCCCCTCGCGTTTTAAACAGTTCCTCATCTACACCAAGCGTGACTTCATGTCCAAGATAAGCAACACCCAGTACATTGTTCTTAACCTTCTTGAGACCCCAATTTTAGCGTTCATTCTGGCTTACGTTATTCGGTACATAGCCGACCCAAACTCTGACATTTACATCTTTTACGAGAACGAGAACATCCCCATATACCTATTCATGGCACTAATAGTAGCTCTGTTTATTGGCTTAACGGTTAGTGCCGAGGAAATTTTCCGCGACCGTAAAATACTTAAACGCGAAGCGTTCCTTAACCTAAGCCGATCGAGTTACCTATTTTCTAAAATATCGCTCCTGCTTTTGCTATCGGCCATCCAAACTGCCACTTTTGTAATTATTGCCAATAGCATTCTGGAAATCCGAGGCATGTACTTTGACTACTGGCTAGTACTTTTCAGTACAGCCGTTTGCGCAAACCTACTTGGCCTAAATATCTCCGCCTCGTTTAACTCTGCCATCACCATCTACATTGTCATTCCTCTGCTAATGATTCCCATGATGGTGCTCTCGGGTGCCATGTTCAGCTTCGAGAAACTTAACCGTTCAGTAGGTAGCTTTAACCGCGTCCCGCTTATTGCAGAGTTCATGATTACCAAGTGGGGCTACGAGGCACTTGTTGTTCACCAGTATAAGGATAATGCCTTCCAAAAAATATTTTACGACATCGACAAGGTAATCAATAATGCCAACTACAAAACGGTTTACTATATCGATGAGCTGGAAAAGCGCGCTACCGACCTCATTGATTTATTGCCACAAAAGGACAACCCTGAAGCACAGAAAAAGATTGCCGATAGGCTAGCTGTACTCCGAAAGGCAATAATAAATGAAACTTCCTATGAGTCGCCTTCAATAACCTTTGATAAGCTCAATAAGTTAACAATCAATACAATAGACGAAACTACCGTTTACGCCATATTCGACTACCTCGACAGGCTTAAGAGCCATTACTCCGATATCTATAGCACCCAGTCGCAAAAGCGCGAGCGAATGATATCATTCCTTGTAAATAATAACCGGGAACTCTACGAGGCCAAGCGTCGTGCCTACGATAACGAGAGCCTTGCCGACCTGGCAACAAAAACCTTTGAAAAGAACAAGATTGTGCAATACGGCGATGAGCTGGTTCAGCAGTACGATCCCGTTTACCGCGACCCAATCCCAAGACATTACCTCGATTTTCGTTCACATTTCTTAGCTCCCCGCAAGCATTTTCTTGGCATGTATTTTGATACTTTCTGGTTTAACCTGGTAATCATTTGGCTTATGACCATAGCGCTATACATAACCCTTTACTACGAGTCGCTAAAAAAATTGCTCGATTTTTTGGGGAAAATTAAAATTCCAACTCTAAAAAAATAAAATTTTGTATCTTTACTTTTCGAAACAGGATATTAAAATGAAAAAACTGCGTTTTATATACTACCTATCGCTGTTTGCAATACTTTCACAAGTTATTACCGCTTGCAACTCGTGTAGCAAACAAGGGGTTGATGTGACACAGGATTTATATGTTCCTGACTCAGTGATTGAGGTTGCACCGCCCCAGGTAAGCAAAGCGGTTACTGAGCAAATGATGCAAAATATTTCGTCGCCAGTTGAAACAGCAGCCCTTATTAAAGGGTTAAAAATACCTTTTAATAAGAACTTTCTGGCCAGCACCAAGCAAGCCGAGAAGTTCAACACAAACTTTGAGAAAGCATTTGCCCTTGGGCTTTATGGTTGCGATTTGGGTTACCTCAACATGTATGAGAAAACCTCGTTTGTGGTCGATTACATCTCAACCATTAAGCGTTTAGCCGATGATATTCAGGTAGGTCAATTCTTTGACTTTAATACCCTGAAGCGACTGGCCACCAATAATGAAAACCTGGACTCACTAATCCTTATCTCACAGCAAAGCTTCAACCGTATTGATAACTACTTGGCTGAAACAAACCGCTCAATGCTTAGCGCTGTAATTGTAGCCGGTGTTTGGGTTGAGGGGGCTTACCTTTCGAGCCGCGTGGCTCAAATTAGCAATCATCCCAGGATTAGGGAAACCATTGGAGAACAAAAAACCATTCTTAACTTCCTACTTGCCCTCCTAAAGGTTTACGATAAAGATCCCAGCATGGCAAAGCTTATAACCGATTTTGAAAACATCAAAAAGATATACGATGAGGTAAAAATTACTTACGAAGTAGGAGAACCTGAAATGGTGGAGGAAAACGGAGTTTTAACCTTCAAGCAAACCGATAAGCAAATAATTCAGATGGACGATGAACTCTACCAAAGGTTGATTGTGGGTATACAGGAATTACGTAACAATTTATTAAAACTGTAAGAAATTTTCAGCTATGAAAAAGATATTATTCTTGTTATTGGTGGTGTTGATGGGTGTTACCTATTTTAACAAAGTAAATGCCCAATCGGAAGAGGAGTTGGTGCAAATCTGCACCATGGTAGCCGGCGATGCCGAATACCTAAAGGATTTCCGCATTAAGCTCGATGCTGGTGACCCTCCCCCTGTACAACGATTTCCAATTCTCCTGAAAAAGGATATCAAGTATCGCTTTACGGTTTGCAACTCCAAGGACTATGAAGGAAAGGTAATTCTGCAGCTTTTTGACAATAACAGGCAGTTGGCTACAACCTATATAGTTGCCACGGGTAAGGATTACCCATATATAGATTGGGTTTGTACCAAAACAGGAGCTTACCATTTGGTTTACTCCTTCAGGGATGGGAAAGCGGGATTGGCCGTTGGCTTGCTCTCAATGGTAGGTACAATGTAAAAATCAAACTATACAAAATAAAGAAACCGCCTTTTGGCGGTTTCTTTATTTTACATTAATTTTTCTCTACCTCAAGTACAAGGTCTTTTACCTTACTCCAGCGGATGCCATCCATTTTTGGACCAAGCACCTCAATAACATGCCTGGAAAGTATAGCCCCTATTTCACCACACTTGAGGAGCGAAAGCCCTTTGGACAGTCCATAAAGGAAACCCGCTGCGTACAAATCGCCTGCGCCAGTAGTGTCGATGCTTGAAACTTCAATTACTCCTACTTCAAAGGTTGTCTCCCCTTGCTTAATGAGAGATCCATCGGCTCCCAGCTTAACAACAGCAATATCGGCTAATTTTCCAAGCTCATGCAAAGCTTCAACGGGTGTTTTACCCGTAAATGCTTTTGCCTCCTCCTCGTTGGCAAATACTATATCAACATAGTTTTTAACCACTTCGCGTAGAAAATCCCTGTTCTCATCAACTACATTATAGCTTGCCAAATCCAGCGAAATGCTGCAACCACTCTGCTTGGCAAGTTCTACTGCTTTCCTTACAAGGCCATGGTTTTGCACCAGGTAACCCTCAATATGAAAATGGGTGTACCCATTAAACAGCGAAGGGTCAAGGTCGTTAGGGGTCATTTCAATGGCTGCACCAAGATAAACAGCAAAGGTGCGTTCGGAATCGGGAGTGATGAAAGCCAATGCCCTCCCCGATTCGGCGTTACCCTTAAGCATTATAGGAGTTATTCCATTCTGTATCATATCGTTAGCAAAGGCTTGACCAAACGAGTCGTCGCCTACCTTGCCAATGAAAGCAGTACTCATGCCAAGATTTGCCAAGCCGTGAATGGTGTTAGCAGCGCTTCCGCCTGCGGCAAGAGTACGGGGGAGCCCCTCGGTCTGGGCCAGTATGCTTTGCATGCGCTCAGCATCAACTAGCTGCATGCTTCCTTTGGGTAAATTCAGCTCAAAGAGCTTTGCATCGTTTGGTAGCTGCACAAGGATATCAACCAATGCATTCCCAAGTCCAAGAAACTTTGCCATAATCTATCAGCGGTTTAATCAGATGGTAAATATACAAAAAATAAAACCCCGATTTTCATCGGGGTTTGCTCCTCATCTAGGACTTGAACCTAGGACCCCCTGATTAACAGTCAGGTGCTCTAACCAACTGAGCTAATGAGGAGTGCTGTTCTGTTATTGCGGTGCAAAAATAATATTTTTTGAGAATACGAACCAAATTTTTTAAAAAAATTTTTATCCAAATCGCCCAATACCACTAAACTACAACATTCTGAGGGTTTTGCAAAATCCACTTTTGGATATTGTCCAGAACAATACTTGCCCGCTTGCCGATTGCCTCGTGGGTGGCGTAAGCAATGTGGGGTAGTAAAATAGTATTGGGGGCTTTAAGTAATGGGTGATCGGCCTCAATGGGTGGCTCATGCTCATATACATCAATAGCAGCCCCGGCTATCTGCCCTTGCTGAAGGGCTGTGCTTAAAGCCATACAATCGACAATACTGCCCCTGGCGGTGTTAATAATCACCGCCGTTGGCTTCATCAGGCTTATCAGCGACTTATTAACTAAACCCACCGTTTGTTGCGTTGCAGGTAGATGGAACGATAAAATATCGGAGTCACTGAACAACTTTTCAAGCTCCACAAAGGAAACTCCGGGAGTGGGCTTGGGTGTACGGGTATGAGTTATAACCTTACATCCGTAAGCTAATGCCAGGTTAGCCACTCGCTGACCAATTGCACCAAACCCAAGTATTCCGAATGTTTTGCCAGCCAGTTCGCCACCTAAGAAACCACTACGGGTGCCCCCGTTACGGGTTAAAGCATCAAAAGGAACAATATTGCGGAGTAATGAAACCGCTAGGGCTAACGTTAACTCAGCCACTGCTGTTGTACTATATCCTGCTGCATTACACACGGTAATTGAGTGTTTCCTACAGTAATCGAGCGGGACATGGTCGACCCCGGTAAATGCTACCGAAATTAGCTTAAGCGTGGGGCACGACTGTAGGGTTGATGCTGCAATGGGATGGTTTGAGATAACGAGCACTTCAGCACCCTGAATGCGCTGCTGCAAATCGGACTGTGAGGCTGGAACGGTATCGAAATACACCACTTCATAGTCATGTTTAAGCATTTCTGCTGTAAACGCTTCTGCCGTTGTCCTGTTAAGCCCTATGGGCTCAGCAAATACTATTCTTTTACTCATTGCTAAACTTTTTTATCAATACTGCTGGTAATGAATACAAACTATGTGCTCAGAAGAAACCGCCATGGTACCTTTGACCAGTATGGCCCGGCATAGTCAATTCCAATGCGGGGCGTGGTTATGAAACTAGGTGTAACTCCGTTATCCTCTAGCCATAGGCGGTTTGAGGTCACCAAATCCTCACCATAAAAGGACTTGTCAATGGCAAGCAAGCGGGTAAGCTTTCCTGGGCCATCGGCTCCTGTTACCCCCCTTACAAGTACGGCCTGTGGATTGTTTTCAACCGAGGTAACCACATTGAACATCCAGTACATCCCGTAGATAAGGTAAACGTAAACCAGCCCACCCCGTGCGTACATCACCCTGTTACGCTCGGTCATGCCTTTGCTGGCATGGCAACCCAAATCATCGGTTCCGCGATAGGCCTCAACCTCGGTGATGGTTACCCGTAACTCGTCCCCGCTTTCGAATTTTCGAACCAGTGTTTTGCCCAGCAGGTCTGGGGCCACCTCAAGAACATCGCGCTGGTAGAACTGACTATCGAGCCGCATAATCTTCTTTCTTTACTACTGGGAAACTATGCCCAAAAAGGAAAAGCGCACTGAACACCGCTACAAACGATATGCCTGTATGGGTAAGCATGGTATCCTCAAAAAGCATCGAAATCAGAATCATTACCCAAAAATAGAGTACTGGCATTGCCTTTAGATTCGACGAAAATAAAAAGGGTAGAGCTAGCGAGAGCAGGAAAACTGCTAACCCGATAATTCCTGCCGAAGCCCAAATTGTTAAGTACTGATTGTGTGGCATAAACCGGTAACTCTGTGGTAAATCAACCTTATAAATATCATAGAATTGGTTCATGGCAGTAGGCAAATCGCCGTAACCAACACCAAGTATTGGGCTCCCCTTAATAACGTGCCATGCCGCACGGGCATAAATCAAACGGCGAAGAACAGAACCTCCTGTTAGTGTGCCTGATTGCCTGAACTTATTAAACTCATAGAAAAACTCGTAGAGTCGGCTCTCAAAACCTGTTGCCCTCTTTTTGAAAATTGTATTTGTATACCCCAGCTCAACTAAAGCGATATCGGCCGAATCGAGGCGACTTAATCCGACAGAGTCCTTTGTAAGCCCTGCCGATGTTAAATAGCGTATTAAGGTGCTCCTTAAGGGTTGACCCTTTTTATCGGTTCCATCGTACGATAGATTGCTCCGTTTAAGCCACTCGTTCCGTAGTTCATCTTCGCAAATGTTGATATTTACAAGAAACCCATTCTCCGTTTCCTTGGATAACACATCGTGTTGGTAGGGATTTCCATTTACTGTAGTAGTTTTTGGGCTATTTTCCGGGATTAGCCTAATAGTATTCATGCTATCATACTTGTGCAATAAGTACGATAACATAAGTAAAATCAATGTTGATAAACCAGTAATAGTAACAAAGCGAGCAACAGAGCCAAGCCCAAACAGATACTTGATAGCAATTAGCACTATCAAAAGAACTAGCATTAAAATGCCGGTAAACGAAGCCAAGAGAAAGAGGAAAAACAGAAACCATATCAAAACAAAGAGATGAAGCAGTATGGCAAGGGTTTTCGTTGGCGGTTGATGCGCAATAAAGTAAACCATGATGGCAAGGGCAAGATTTACCATCAGTGCAAGCCTAATATGCGATATGAACGGCGATATTTTTCTAATATCGGCTGTATCGCCAGCAAGGTAATTGTAGGTACCTAGTATTGTAACTATTAAAGTGGAAAAAATAAAAAGCCAGAGTAAAAACCTAAACTCCTTACCGGTTAATTCCTGGGAAGCAGCAATAATTGGTGGTATCAGTAGAACAGGCAGCCAAAGGCGGACAATCTCAAAGCCTAAACGATGATTACTGGAAAGCAATCCGCTAAGCAGGATAGGTAAATACATTGCCATGAAGACCAAAACCATTGGTTGGGACTTCAGCCGCTGTAACTTTATGGCCCAGCTGCCGCTCAAAAGAAAGTTAATAACCAAGGCAATTGTTCCAATGCTTACCCCAATAATTGAGGATGGTAAACTGCAAAGAATTACGGCCAAAGCAGCAAGGAATACATTCCGATGGAACTTCTCACCAAACATCAAGGTCAAATTTTTACAAATATAGCTATTTGTAGAGTGGACGAGCAGCCTATATGTTACCAGTAGTTAAACGAATCCAGGAGAGGGGCTGGGGATGAGGTCGCTTTTACCATCAACCATCAACTTTACTTGTCTGTTAAATTTGATTATAAAAAAATAAGATTCCTTTTGATGATGTAAAATATTTTTTTTAGTTATTGCAAATAGTCCATCAAATAACAAACCTTTACACCCAAATAAGATGTATAAAGATAATTTTTTTAACTATTTATGTGTAATGATTAATAAAATGTAGACGAGATTTTCCAACTAAAATATTTGAGTTTTTTAGTACCTTTGCGAGAAAGATTTAAACACTTATGGCTGATATTAAAGATGTTAACATTGATTTTATAAGTGATTGTTGCGTTGAAAAAACAACAAGAAATTCTTTGAGTAAAGCAATTTTAACTCATTATCTTCATAATTTTGAGAATGGGATATCGAAGCATTATGAAAAGGATGCCTTTAATATTATTGACCAATATATTTCTCACGTTAAAAAAGAACACAATATCAGTATAGATAAATCAATATTATTCAACAAGCTTATAAAAGAAGTTTCTGAAGTTCCTTTCCCTCCACCAAAAAAGCATTCATTTACTTTTATTGACCTATTTGCAGGGCTTGGTGGGTTCAGAATTGCAATGCAAGAACTGAATGGAAAATGTGTTTTTAGTAGTGAATGGGATAAAGATGCGCAAAAAACATACAAAGAGAATTTTGGAGAGTATCCATTTGGTGACATAACAAAACAAGAAGTAAAGAACTTTATTCCAGATAGTTTTGATTTACTTTGTGCAGGTTTTCCTTGCCAACCTTTCTCAAAAGGTGGTTTTCAGAATGGTTTTGAAGATACTAGAGGTACTCTATTTTTTGATATTTGTGAAATAATAGAAAAGCATAAACCTAAGTATTTACTATTAGAAAACGTTGCAAATTTAGCAAGCCATGATAATGGAAATACTTACAGAGTAATTACAAAAAATTTAGATAAACTTGGCTACTATTTCCCCGACAAACCATTAATAATATCGCCTGATAGTTTTGGAATACCAATTTTACGCCCACGTGTTTATATACCGTGTATAAGAAAGGAATTTGCAAAAGGCAAAGAGAGTTTAATAAAGAATTTCAGGGAAGAGATTGAGAAACATTTTGTTAATACCACTTTCACTATTGACAAAATAATAGACCCTGAAATTGAAGAAAGAATAAGCCCCTATGAGGAAAAGGTTCTGAAAATGTGGGATGATTTTTACAAGGGAATTGACATAAAAGTGATTGGTTTCCCTATTTGGATGGAATATTTTAAATTCGATGGGGATTTGAATCAGTTTCCACTTTGGAAAGCTAAAATCATTTCAAAAAACATAAACCTTTATCAAAAGAATAAAAAATTCATTGACGATTGGCTTAAAAAATATGACAACCTTGATTGGTGTGTAAAAACACACCGAAAAATGGAGTGGCAGGCTGGAGATAAATATGAAAGTGTTTTTGATTGCTTAATTCAATTTAGACCGTCAGGCGTAAGAATTAAAAAGCCAGATAAGTTCTCAACGTTAGTAGCAATGAACCATCGTCAAATCATTGGAAAACTCAAGAGAAAAATATCGGTTGAAGAAGCTAAACTTTTGCAATCATTCCCAAAGGAGTACAAACTTGTTGGTACACCAAATACTATTTTTAAACAACTTGGCAATTCAGTCAATGTAACTGTAGTCAAAGTAATTTTCAATATACTTTCTAAATACTATTAATTCTTTATCATAAATAAATGATTGAGAAGTTAAAACAAAACAACAAAATAATAATCAACTCTGATATTGATGGAGTTATTAGCGGTTTGTTGTTAACCAATTTCTGCAACTGTGAAGTTGTTGGTTTTTCAAATAGTGCGGATAGAGTTTGGCTTGACACTTCAAAATGTAACTCTATATATGATGGTGTATACATAGATATGTACGTTCCTAACAAAAGTACAATTACAATTGACCAGCACATTGTTGCTATTAACAATGAACATTTGGAAAAAATTAAAATCAACAATAACAAGATTAACCCCAATATATATAATCCAAGATTTTTATCTCCAACTAACTCATACATAAAAAAATATCCATTTGGCACATGTCATTTTATCATTTCAATGCTATGTAAGAATGGTATTAACTTGTCAAGCATTTGTCTTAATAATTCATCAGATGAATTGATGTTCATAGACTATCTTCTAAGAGCTGATGATGCTATGAACACTTCAATTTCTAGATATAAGATTAATGCTCAAGAATGGTGGAATTGGCTTTTAGAGTATTCTAACAAATCTGAGACAATTAAATCTCTTACATCTTACTTATATTCGATTGACATAGAACATGCTACTAAAATTAAAACTAAGATTACCGAAAGATTAATTAATCAATTTAAATGCGAAAGACCTGATGGTGGTTTCATTCAGATAATGAACGAAAATGGTAGGTTAAAGCAAAATTTAATTGATTATATTCTGTTTATTTCGGACTTGAGTAACCTGAAATGCTTTGATTTAAATATTTCTTTTAAAGAGTTTAGAGGTGTTCACATAAGAACTAAACTTTCCAAAGATCAGCAAGATGAGTTAATGAATCATAATTCAGTAAATGGGGAAAAAGTCTTTTCTTACGCATTTGTAAGGTCTATTGATAAAGCGGAAAATTTTAGTTATACAGTAATGGTAAATCAATGAAAAAAATAGAACAAATATTAGAACACAATATAGTAAATGATTTTGATGAAAGGTTAACACCAAATGAAATCAGAGACATATTAAAGGCGGACCTTGAAATACTAAACAAATCAAATCCATATACTTGTATCGTTAATCAAAAAGAAATAAAAATATATGTAAAACAAATAACTTATTTAGGGCATCCTCACTTAGCGTTCAAAAAAAGAATTCAGATTTCTAGAGGTTGGCAAATAGGGTTAAAAGAAGAAAATGCCTATTTAATGGGTGTTTATAAGTATAAAGAAACAATACTTTATGCAATTTTTGATAAAAAGAATTTTGTAACACGTGTTACCAATAATTCTTCTGCTCACGTCTCAACTTTCGACCTTTTAAACGCCCAACAAAAAGGGATTTTCACAAAAAAAGACATTCGAGGAAACGTAATAACCTGCGTAAGAAAAGATTTAATAAAAATTGTTTTTTCCAAAATTGTTAGCAATGAAAGTGTTCTATGCCAAGAAATTTTGTTATTTGAAAATTTTAAACTTTCTCTAAACTCAATCTACCATGGTATTGAATGCTATACTGAACTAATATCAAATAATTATCGAAATAAATTTCAACCAGAATGGTTTGGTTTCTTTATTGAATTCAAATTTGAAAAATTTTTAGAGGAAAACTCTAACTACAAATCTATTTGTTGGTATCAATCTAAAAAATCAAAAAATGACATTGACTTAGATTTGAATTTTAACAATAAATTTCTTGGCGACTTAAAAACACATTCTAATGAATCAAGTGCAATTTTAGGTAATAATATAAAGAATATAAACATGGCGCTCGAAAAATATGGTAAATTATGGTATATTGTTTTTAATCACAATACATTCCGTGATTCTGAAAACAACTTTGAAGTAACCATTTTTTGGAATGAACAACAAAAGAAAGATAACTTAATGAGTTATTCAAAGAAAATGAAGAATAGAATTGAATTAACTGATTTTATGATACTTGAAATAAATGAGTATAATAAAAAATACTTATCAGTTTTTAATCAAGGGATTAACTCTAATAAATTACCAAGAGAACCGAAAATAAAAATCGATAAGAAAATGATTAACAACTTTTTAATATACAGTTCAAAGTTCTAAAACATAGAACATAACAAGTGTTGCATTGCATGTTAGGAATCTGCTAGATATGATTTTTTTGCTTCAAACCATTTTTCTTAACATTGTACGACTTGGTTCAAAACACCAGCCCGCAAACGTTTCGGTGCAACCGAAAAAGACAAAAAACATTAACATATGGCATATTACATTAACTTATTCTCACCCGACACGTATCAAAAGTTTTCGGACTCTGATAAAAGTATTTCAGGAGTTTCAGACAAACTAAAAGATGTTGCTTCAACTATCAAACCAGGCGATAAACTAATTTGTTATGTGACAAAATTATCACGCTGGGTTGGAGTTTTAGAGGTAACGAGTAACTATTTTATAAATGACTCACCAATTTTCACCCAAACGGCCGACCCTTATGTTGTAAGATTTAATGTAAAACCGATAATCTGGCTACCATTGGAAAATGCTATACCAGTTCATGAAGATATAATTTGGAATAATATATCATTTACTAAGGGTATAGAAAAAAAGAGTACCAAATGGACTTACATGGTTAAAAGAAGTTTGTGTAAACTGAATGACGGAGACGGGCAATTCCTTGAAAGTGTTTTATTAAATCAAATAGAAAAACCTACTCTATATCCCTTAGGTGAAGCTGAGCAAAAAAAGTTAAAGACGCTGACAGTAAAGACGCAAAACAGTAAACAGGTAACCGTTTCAATACCCGAAAACGAAGATGTTCCCACTATAACCGTAAATCAACAACAATCAACCCAACGTGATTCCATTAAAATACAAGCACTACTTGCGGAAATTGGCGAACGGATGAATTTTAAAATTTGGGTACCACGTAGTGACAGACAAAGAGTTTTGGAAGTTTGGCATCCTAAAACACAATGTTTACTTGAGCAACTTCCGTTAAATTATGACGATGCCACTTTGAAAACGATTGAAAACATTGATGTTTTGTGGATTAAAGGGCGTTCAATTGTTCGTGCTTTTGAAGTTGAACATACAACATCAATTTATTCAGGAATTTTAAGAATGGCTGACCTAATGGCCTTACAGCCAAATTTAAATATTAGGGCTCACATTGTGGCTCCTGCCGAAAGAAAAGAAAAAGTCTTACAAGAAATATCAAGGCCAGTTTTTGCATTTTTAGAAAAGGGTCCTTTATCTGAATCGTGTACATTTATATCTTATGAGTCAATTCAAGAACTTTCCAATGAAAAGAGTTTAGAATATATGAATGACAATGTTCTTGAAAAATTTGAGGAATATGCTGAAGAAGCAGACATATAGACAAAAACGGAAGCCTTTAATAAAACTGTAATTTTTAATCCTGTTAAAATTACATTCATGCTTATTTGAGCAGAACCGATGCTAAATCGCACAACTTCATATTTCTTAGCCATTTGGGCAGATTGCTTATCATGACAATGTTTGGAAGTTAATTTAATCGCTACATTATTGCAATCATCTTGTAACCAACAGCCCTCATCTACTTCAACCGCAACGAGCTGGTAGCTTAATGAACCAAGGATGTTCGTAAACAAAAAGAAATTGTGCCTCTTTTTAAGTAAACCCATTCACCCAATTAGGTTTTACAGAATAGAATGAATAAATTCGCGTATCCAAGCGATACAAGATGGAACAGAAAAAGAAAGAGGAGAAAAGTGCACTTATAGTAAATCCGGGCATTGAACAGCCTCCCATGGTGAATGAGGATGCCATTAGGCGATTCAAGGCAAAAAAGCGCAAGCTCCTGAGCATTGAGGAGTACATGGATGGTATCAAGAATGGCAATATTCCCATACTCAGCCAGGCAATTACCCTTATTGAGAGTTCGCTTCAGCAACATCAGGAGTTGGCAAGGGAACTGGTTGAGCAATGCCTCCCCCTTTCGGGCCGTTCGGTTAGGATTGGTATAACCGGTGTTCCCGGAGTTGGTAAAAGCACTTTCATTGAGGCGCTGGGAAGCACCATAACCGCTCAGGGACACAGGCTAGCCGTGCTGGCAGTTGACCCAAGCAGCGAGCGGAGCAAGGGAAGCATACTTGGCGATAAAACCCGCATGGAAACCCTTAGCGCCGATCCCAATGCATTCATCAGGCCTTCGCCCTCGGCGGGTTCACTGGGCGGGGTTGCCCGCAAAACGCGCGAGACCATTATTCTTTGTGAAGCTGCCGGTTTCGATACAATATTTATTGAAACGGTTGGTGTTGGGCAAAGCGAGGTGGCGGTTCATTCCATGGTCGATTTCTTCCTGCTGCTTATGCTTGCCGGCGCCGGTGATGAACTTCAGGGAATTAAGCGCGGCATAATGGAAATGGCCGATATGATTGCCATTACCAAAGCCGATGGAAGCAACATCCAAAAGGCAAAGCTTGCCCAGGCCGAGTACCAGAACGCCTTACACCTTTTCCCTGCCACTGAATCGGGATGGGTGCCCCAAGCGGTTACATGCTCATCGGTTAACAAAACAGGTATATTGGAGATTTGGAATACCATAAACCAGTACATGGCTTTTACCAAGGCAAATGGCTACTTTAGCCACAGGCGAAGCCAGCAGGCAAAGTACTGGATGTACGAAACCATTAACGAGGAACTGAAAAACCGTTTTTACCACAGCACACAGGTGAGTACCATGATTAAATGGATTGAGCACGAGGTTACTCATAACAAACTTAGCTCATTTGCAGCCGCACAAAAACTAATCGATGTGTATTTTGAACAGAATGGCAATAAGTAGAATTGTATGACCTTTGATGAGATAAAACAACGCTTAAAGCACTACACGGTTGGCATTGCCGGTGCAGGTGGACTTGGCAGTAATGTAGCCATGCACCTCACGCGGGTTGGCATTGGAAAGCTGATAGTTGCCGACTTTGATGTGGTTCAGGAAAGCAACCTGAACAGGCAGTTCTACTTCAGGCACCAGCTTGGCGCCAAAAAGGTTGAGGCGCTAAAAACAAACCTTTTAGCCATAAACCCGGAACTTAACATAGTAATACACAGCATTAAGCTCGATGCCCTAAGCATCAGGGAAATTTTTAATGATGTTGATATTATGGTTGAGGCCTTTGACAGGGCCGAAATGAAAGAGGTAATTGCCGAGGTTTTCCAAACCGAATACCCCAACATTCCCCTGGTAATGGGCAATGGTATGGCCGGTTGGGGTAAATCGAACGAAATGCGGGTTAACCGGTTTGGCAACCTTTACATCTGCGGCGATGGAGTATCGGAGATTGCCGATGAGCTGCCTCCCCTCTCGCCCAGGGTGGGTATCTGTGCAGCCATGCAGGCCAACGTGGTTTTGGAATTGCTGTTGGGTAGCAAGTAGTATAAGTCAAGTCCTGCAGCTTCATAAAGAAGCGATAGCCTTTTAATACAAAATCTGTTTGAAGCAAAATCAATTTATACTATATCTTTGCATCAAAAGTAAAAATCAAACTTTATGTTTTCAGGAATAGTTGAGGAACCGGCAAAAGTGGTTGCGTTGGAGCGGGAAAAGGAGAACCTACATATCACTCTAACCTGCTCGTTTGTAAATGATTTAAAGATTGACCAGAGCGTTTCGCACAACGGCGTTTGTTTAACTGTAGTGAAAAAGGACAACTCTACTTACACTGTTACCGCCATTAAGGAAACCCTTGAGAAATCGAACCTAGGGCAACTCAAGGTAGGCGATAAGGTTAACGTGGAACGCAGCATGAAAATCGATAGCCTGCTCGATGGGCATATGGTACAAGGCCATGTTGACCAAACTGCCGTTTGCACCGATGTTCAGGAAGCCGATGGTAGCTGGTACTACACTTTTGAGTACGACCCCTCCAAGGGAAATATTACCGTTGAAAAGGGTTCAATTGCCGTAAACGGCGTAAGCTTAACGGTGGTTAACTCCCGTGAGAACTCGTTTCAGGTGGCTATAATCCCATATACATACGAGCATACCAACTTTCATGAAATTAAGAAAGGAACCGTTGTAAACCTGGAGTTCGATATTGTTGGTAAATACATCACCAAAATACTTAAGCAGTACCTGGAATCGGGCCAGCTTAACAGGCTTACCGGCAAGTAAAACACATGACGGTAAAAAAAATCTTTGAATCGCCACGTTCCCTCTCGTTAACTATTGCATCTATAGTTAGCGTACTGGCTGCAATATTTTTTCTGTTTATCGTCAACTTTACGCAGGGGCAACAGCTGCTTAAGCTTGTTGCTTTTACGCTTTCTGTTTTTACAATAACCTTTCTGAGTAGCCTTTTACTGGTCAACCTATTTGTGTCAAAAAGGATTAAGCCTCTATACAAGGCTTTATACAGCATTGATAAGGCCAACGCCGACCTTGTTGACGAGCTTGACCAGAACAACCTGCTACAGCGGCTCGAGTACGACTTAAGGGTATGGGCCGAAGCAAAAACTGACGAAATAGACCGGTTAAAGCAGATGGAGCGTTACCGTAAGGAGTTCCTGGGAAACGTATCGCACGAGCTTAAAACCCCCATTTTTAATATTCAGGGATATGTGCTCACCCTGCTGGATGGCGGACTGGAGGACCCAAGTATTAATCGGCGTTACCTGGAACGTACCGAGAAAAGCATAAACCGCTTAATTGGTATTGTTGAGGATCTGGAGCTAATCACAAAGCTTGAGGCTGGTGAACTGCAGCTCAACCTGGAACGCTTCAACATTATTAGCCTGATTGAGGAAACATTTGAGGCTTTAGAGCAACGGGCAAAACATAAATCAATCACCCTTGAGCTCGATAAAGAATACAGCAAACCCATCTGGGTTTATGCCGATAAAAAAAGAATCTCGCAGGTACTTTATAATCTTATTATCAACTCCATTTTTTATGGGAAGGAGAACGGGGTAACCACTGTATCGGTTTCCGATATTGGAACAAGGGTACAGGTTGAAGTAAATGATAATGGGATTGGGATTGACCAGAAGGATTTACCCCGAATATTTGAACGCTTTTACAGGGTTGATAAAAGCCGTTCGCGCGACCAGGGTGGAACCGGACTTGGCCTTGCCATTGTAAAGCATATCATTGAAGGGCACAAGCAGGTTATTGGTGTACGCAGTAGCCTAAACCAGGGAACAACCTTTAGCTTTACGCTCGATAAACCTAAAAAATAGGCAGTACCAAGTTTGGTTTTAGTACTCAATGATTTGTTTCCGCCTATCGAGCGAGGGGTAAAGCTCGTATCGCAAAGCCTGATAGTCGATTAGTTGACCTTCTGAGTTAAAAACCGATATAAACTTAAGCATGCCCTTATCGTTGTACTCAAGGGTTGTTCGGCTTAGTAGTTTCCCCGCAGAATCGAACTCTTCCACCGCTGAGCGCAGGTTTTTCTTGTTATACTCGTATTTAAAGCTTTTAGCTTCCTTACGGCCGTCGGCAAAGGTTTTTGTAATAGTTTCAGCCACCTTCCTGCCCAGGGTGTCGTAAGTGGGTTTACAACTCAAATTCACTATGGAGTCAACCGGAATATAGACCTTTGATACTTTAACCTGACGTAGTATTTCGGTTCCGTAGTTGTCGTAAACCGACTTGGTTCGGTAAACCCGCTTCCCCTTGCTGTTGTGGGCATCAACCTGAATAAGTAGCCTGTTCTGGTACTTAAAGCTAAGTGTAACGTAATGAACGGTATCGCCAGGGTTTACCAGGTAAACCTTTTGGGTAGCTACTAGCGAATCGGGTGTATAGGTGAAAAGGCTGTACCTGAAAAGCTTTTCGTTAGCAAATTCATCGGTTCTAACAATTTGTTCCCCCTCATAGGTGTGCCAAATGTAGCGATACACCCCCTGGGTTTCATAATCGCGGAATAGAATTGTATGGACTCTATCGAGTGAATCCTTAATCTCCTGCTTAATGGCCCGGCTATTAATTGTTCGTTTTCCGTCCTTTACCTCATAGCGGCTGGTTACTATCACACGCCTTACATTCTGTGGTGGACGGTTTTGAGCCTCGGCATTCACTAGGAAAAGCACCAGTAACAGAACAACTAAAGGGGTAACTTTTAGCCTCATAGCAATCAGTTTTTATGTTGCAATTTAACGAAATTTTCCCTGAAAGGTTTTACTCTAAAACTGTTTTGAAAAGTATAAGCAGTAAACTACCTATTTGTTACATTTGCAAAAATGTTTGAGTAGATGCATGAAGATTTAAGACAACTTGTTGAGCAAGCCTGGGATAACAGGGAACTTCTTAACCAGAAAGAGTACATTCAGGGTATCGAGGCTGTTATTGACTTACTCGATAAGGGGCAAATCCGTGTAGCACAACCCATTGAAAAGGGTTGGCTGGTAAATGAATGGGTCAAGAAAGCGGTACTGATGTACTTTCCCATACGGAAGCTTGAGGTTATGGAGGCAGGGATTCTGCAATTCTACGATAAAATACCCCTTAAAAGGGATTTTAGTGCGATTGGTGTACGCGCGGTGCCGCATGCCGTAGCCCGCTATGGCAGTTACCTTGCCAAGGGTGTGGTGCTGATGCCCTCGTATGTTAACATTGGGGCATATGTTGATGAAGGAACCATGGTGGATACATGGGCCACCGTGGGCTCCTGCGCACAAATTGGGAAAGGTGTCCACCTGAGCGGTGGCGTTGGAATTGGCGGGGTTCTTGAACCCGTTCAGGCTGCACCGGTAATAGTTGAGGATGGTTGCTTTATTGGTTCGCGTTGTATCATAGTTGAGGGGGTGCACATTGGCCGGGAAGCTGTACTTGGCGCCAATGTTGTGATAACTCAATCAACAAAAATTATTGATGTGTCGGGCCCTGAGCCTGTTGAATACCGCGGATTTGTTCCGGAACGCTCAGTGGTTATACCGGGATCATACACAAAGAAATTCCCCGCCGGCGATTATCAGGTTTCGTGCGCATTAATTATTGGTAAACGCAAGGAATCTACTGACCTAAAAACCTCGCTCAACAACGCCCTCAGGGATTTTGGGGTGAGTGTTTAACGCAAGTACTGTGAGTATAGAGTAATGAAGCGGAATGTGTAGGAATAGTATAATTTGATTGAAATTGAGTACGTTAATTGTAACTGGGATGTTAAATTTTTAAGGAAATTCGTAAATGAAAAAAGTTGTTTAGATGTTTTCAGTATTTCCATTAATCAATCTCAGTTTAACAAATCTTAAATGTACTAATTCCGCCTTACCTGAAAGCAGTATCTTTTAAGTGAAGAAAAGTATTACCTTTGTCGGTTAATTATCATGTAAATACAGTTTTGATGGCAGATATTGATTTTCTTAAGAAAATGGCGGCACAGGTTCGCCGCGATGTTATCCGTATGGTTCATAAACCTGCAAGCGGTCACCCCGGAGGTTCGCTTGGCTGCGCCGATTTCTTTACCGCACTCTACTTTGAGGTGATGAACATCGATCCAAAAAACTTTACCATGGATGGTACTGGTGAGGATGTTTTCTTTTTGTCGAATGGTCACCTATCGGCTGCGTGGTACAGCGTGCTTGCCCGCCGTGGATTTTTTGAGGTTGCAGAGCTATCAACATTCCGATTAATCAACTCACGTTTACAGGGCCACCCCACCACTGCTGAACACTTACCTGGAATTCGCGTGGCTTCGGGATCGTTGGGGCAAGGCCTTTCGGTTGCATGTGGTGCTGCTCTGGCAAAAAAGCTTAATGGCGATAAAAATCTGGTTTACACCCTGCACGGCGATGGCGAGCTGCAGGAGGGTCAGATTTGGGAAGCAGCCCTTTTTGCCGCTGCCAAAAAGATTGATAACCTTATTGCTACTGTTGACTACAACGGAAAACAAATTGACGGCCCGGTTGATGAGGTGGTTACCCTTGGCAACCTAAAGGCTAAATGGGAATCGTTTGGCTGGGAGGTGCTGGAATCCAATGGCAACGACATGGAGAAACTCATTTCCACCTTTGCTCTCGCTAAAAGCAAAACCGGCCAAGGTAAGCCCATTGTCATACTGATGCGAACCGAAATGGGTATGGGGGTTGATTTTATGATGGGAACGCACAAATGGCATGGCAAGGCCCCCAACGACGAAGAGTTTGCCCGTGCTATGGCACAACTCCCTGAAACAATTGGCGATTTTTAGGCTTTAGTTATAAAAAATAAAAAAAGCAAAGCTATGCAGAACATTGCCCTCATTGCGCACGATGCCAAAAAACCTGAACTTGTCAGGTTCCTGAAAGAGCATGAAGACTGGTTACCAGGTGTAAACCTTTTGGCAACCGGTAGAACTGCTGAGTTCCTGGAGGAACAGGGCATTAAATGCCGTCACCTTAGCCCGGGGAAATCGGGCGGGTATAATGAGATTACGGAAATGATTGGTAAAGGTGAAATTGATATAGTGATATTCTTGCGCGACCATAAGGTGGTGCAACCCCACCACGAGGATATCCGCCGTTTGCTGGAAGCATGCAATGTGAATAACATTCCGCTTGCTACCAACAAAGCTACAGCTGAACTGGTTATCCTTGGCCTTATCCGTAAGGAATCCATTGAGCGAATGAAACGAAATATCGACTAAAGAACTTTTCACTTTACCAGAATCAGGTTAACCCTACCTACTAGGGTAATGGCTTTTAATCATTTTTTTACAGTTACAACGCAAAAGCAAAAAATAAATAATGAAATATACTTCGACTGGAAATAAGGACACCCGTTCCGGATTTGGAGCCGGACTACATGAGCTGGGACGCACTAACCCCAATGTGGTAGCGCTATGTGCCGATCTTATTGGATCGCTTAAAATGGACGATTTTATAAAGGAGAATCCCAATCGTTTCTTTCAGGTTGGAATTGCTGAGGCCAACATGATTGGACTTGCAGCCGGATTAACCGTTGGTGGCAAAATTCCATTTGCCGGCACCTTTGCCGCTTTTGCAACCGGTAGGGTTTACGATCAAATTCGCCAGGTTGTAGCCTACTCCAACAAAAACGTTAAGATTTGCGCTTCGCACGCCGGCCTTACGCTGGGCGAGGACGGAGCAACGCACCAAATGCTGGAGGATATTGGGATGATGAAAATGCTTCCCAATATGACCGTTATTGTCCCCTGCGACTATAACCAAACCAAAGCCGCAACGCTGGCCATTGCTGACCATGTGGGGCCGGTTTACCTTCGCTTTGGGCGTCCGGCAGTACCCAACTTCACCCCAGCCGACCAGAAGTTTGAAATTGGCAAGGCTCAGCTCCTGGTTGAGGGTAGCCATGTTACCATATTTGCCACCGGCCATATGGTTTGGAAAGCCCTTGAGGCAGCCGATATACTTGAGCAAAAGGGTATCTCAGCCGAGGTTATTAACATCCACACCATTAAGCCGCTCGATGAGGAAGCAGTTCTGAAATCCGTTTCCAAAACACGCTGTGTGGTAACTGCCGAGGAGCACATGATGAATGGAGGTCTTGGCGATAGCATTGCACAGCTTTTAGCACGCAGAATGCCCACACCGGTTGAAATGGTTGCCGTTAACGATACCTTTGGGGAGAGTGGCAAACCTGAAGAACTACTGGTGAAATACGGGCTCGATACTCCTAATATCGTTGAAGCTGCTCAAAAGGTATTGGCACGCATGTAAAATAACCATTTACGAATGGATAACCATACCGATAGCGAGTTACTCGTAATGTTTCGGAATCCCGAAACGAAACATTACGCTTTTAACTTGCTGGTTAGGAAATATCAGGAACGACTATACTGGCAAGTCCGCAAAATTGTTATTAGCCACGACGATGCCGACGATGTTATTCAAAATACTTTCCTTAAGGTATGGGGCGGGCTGGAGAACTTTCGGGAAGATTCCCAGCTCTTTACCTGGTTATACCGAATTGCCACCAACGAGGCATTAACGTTTCTGAAGAAGAAACGTACAAAATTGCTCCTCCCCATTGTTGATGTGGAACAGCAGCTTGCTCGAACCCTTGAGGGCGATCCCTTTATTGATGGCGACAGCACAGCACTTAAGTTACAGAAGGCACTCCTTAAACTACCTGAGAAACAGCGCTTGGTCTTTAATATGAAGTACTTTGAGGAGATGAAGTACGAAGAAATTTCTGAAATCCTTGGCACCTCCGTTGGTGCGCTTAAGGCTTCGTTCCATCATGCTGTTAAAAAAATTGAAAAATTTTTAGAGGAGGATTAAACCTATACCTAAACATACTATCATAGTTTTAGATAGATATAGCAATAGCGCATTTGGAAGGAGAATGATTATGAAAAGCATGGAGGAAAAATTCAACAAAAAGTTACCCTTTAAGGTACCGGAAGGCTACTTTGATAACCTACCTCTAAGGGTACAGGAGCGCATTGCAGCTACCGAAACACAGCATGAACCAAAAAGCCGATGGGTAACCCTTAAATCGCAGCTGGCATTTGCTGCTGGTTTTGCTTTCATGGCTTTGCTAAGCTATTTGGGTTATTACATGGCTCGCCCACTTATGGCTGATAAAAAAGCCGTTAAAACCGATTACGTTGAAATTGTAAGCCGAACCATTTATGAGTTCGACGATATTGATCTTTACAAGGCCATTGAACAGAAAAAGAAAACCGATAGCCTTAAAGAGGTTTACAACGAAATTCCCCACAGGCTATACGTTAGGAGCAGCAACTGCATAACAATTATTGACGAAAAGAAAGAAATTAAACCATGAGGCAACTCTTTAGGATACTAATCGTTTTTATATTTATAGCCCTGGGGGCAAAGGCTTACTCACAAACCGACGATACCGAGAAAGCCCTTAAGGCCGAAAAGGTTGCTTTTTTGACCAAAAAGCTCGATTTAACCCAGGATGAAGCCAAAAAGTTTTGGCCTTTATACGATGAGTACTGGGAAAAAAAGATTAAAATACTTAACGACCGTCGCAAGCTTGCCGATGACTTTATCCAAAACATAAACAACATAACCGATAAGGAAGCTGTTGATTATGCCAGAAGGTACGTGGAGTCCCAAAAAAGGGAATCGGATCTGATAGCAGAGTATAACAAGCTACTCCTTCAAATACTCCCACCCAAGAAGGTTATGCTTCTGTACCAATCCAACTACGAGTTCAAGAATTACCTGCTTCAAAAAGTTCAGGAAACAAAAAAATAGTTATAAACATCATAAGTTTTTAACTTTTTTTTACATTTGTCGGGTTACATGTTAATTCTTTTGAGGTAATGGTAAACGAGGAGAAAGTGACTGAATTAGTTGATTTGTTTATTCCGGCAACAACTGAAACACCTGAAATTAAATGTGAAAAGAGTTCAGGGCGAATAATGATGGTGGGCAACCTGATCCCTAGCGATCCCCAATCATTTCTCGCACCAATACATCGTTGGCTACAGAGCTACGTTACAACCTACACCCCACAAAACATAACCGTTGAGTTCTACCTAACCTTTATAAACGGATGCTCTGAGCATCACCTTGGGAAGTTACTGAAATACCTTGAGGAGCTTCACATCAACGGGATGTCCGTTAAGGTTATTTGCCACTACGAGAATGAGGATTTGGACATGAAGGAATGGGGAAAAGATCTAAGCATGGCACTCCGAATCCCCATTGAGCTGGTTGAAATCAACTAAGAAGTCAGCATTAGTATAATACGTTACAGCAAAGCTCAACCGCTTTGCTGTTTTTCGTTCCAATGCGGAAACTGCTTATATTTGCTAAAAAAATAGAAAAATGTCAATTAACGAGATTCAGGACGCAATAGTTGAGGAATTCAGCGTTTTCGACGACTGGATGGATCGCTACCAACAGCTCATAGAGTATGGCAAGGACTTGCCGCCTATAGATGAGCGCAAGCGGACAGAACAGTACCTTATACAGGGCTGCCAAAGCAAGGTTTGGCTCGATGCTGAGCTGCGCGATGGAAAAATCTACTTTACTGCCGATAGCGATGCCATAATCACCAAAGGAATTGTTGCGCTGCTAATAAAAGTTCTCTCGGGCCGCACCCCCGATGAGATTCTTAATGCTGAGCTTTACTTTATCGACAAAATTGGCTTAAAGGAAAACCTATCGCCTACCCGTAGCAACGGACTAGTTGCAATGGTAAAGCAAATGCGTATGTATGCCCTTGCCTTTAAGGCAAAAGCGGAGTGAACCGGTTAAACCTTATGAAACAAAAGCTGTTTCTTATAAAAAAATAGATATGCGCGACGAACTCGAAATTCAAACCGATATTGTCAAAACACTCAAGGGCATTCACGACCCTGAAATACCGGTTAACATTTACGATTTAGGGTTAATTTACGAGGTTGATGTTGACGATAATCGTAAGGTTACCATAACCATGACTCTTACCGCTCCTAACTGCCCGCTTGCCGATCAGGTAGTTGAAGAGGTTCAGGAAAAGATTTCAAAAATTGATGGGGTAACCAAGGTAGAGGTACGCTTAACCTTTGACCCTCCCTGGGATAAAAGCCGTATGAGCGACGAAGCTATGCTGGAACTTGGCTTTCTGTAACCATCGGTATAAAAATGGAAAAGAAAAGCCAAAGCCGTGCTTACTTTCTGGCATCGTTTGTAGTTCTCTTTTGGGGCACATCGGCCACAGCTTTTAAAATCGGGTTAAGTCATACAGAACCGGTTCAACTGCTTTTTTGGTCATCGCTTTCGGCCAGTATAATACTGTTTGTTGTTTTAACATTTCAAAAAAAACTACCGCTATTAAAATTCACTAGCAAAAAGGAGATACTTTACTCGCTTGCCGAATCGGTTTTAAATCCTTTCCTATACTACCTTGTGCTTTTTAAGGCCTACAGCCTTTTACCTGCTCAGGTTGCTCAACCCCTAAATTACATTTGGCCAATAGTTCTGGTTGTTTTGGCGGCATTACTACTAAAGCACCCTCTTAGGTTTACTGATATAATTGCATTACTATTCAGCTTGATTGGCGTTGCGTTCATATCGTCGCAAGGCAATATCAATATTTTTGCAAAATCTAATCCGCTGGGAGTTCTACTGGCAGTAGGGAGTTCGGTAATTTGGGCTAGCTTTTGGATTGTCAACATGTACGATAAGCATCGCCCCGAAGAGGTTAAACTGTTTATAAGTTTTGCTTTAGCTACGGTTCTCACCCTGCTTTACATGGCTGCAATAGGGGATTTACCAGTTTTTAATCTGAAACCTTTAGCCGCATCGGTTTACATTGGAGCATTTGAAATGGGCATAACGTTTGTGCTTTGGCTAAAAGCATTAAATAGCGCAACAAACACAGCCCGTTTAGGCAATTTTTCGTATCTTGTACCGTTCGTTGCTTTAGTATTTGTGAGCCTGGTGCTCCGCGAAAAGATAGTATGGACTACTCTAGTAGGACTTATAGTTATTATTGGTGCCATTGTATTTCAACAACTTTTTTCTAAAAAGGATATTAAAGATGAACCGATTTAAACTAGCAATCCTCCTTTTATTAGGATTAGCAGCATTTACCTCGTGCGAGGATGACGAGCAAAAAGTAAATGTTAATAAAGAGGTTTACAACCTCATGAAGGATTGGTACTACTGGTACGACCAGTTGCCCAATGTTGATCCCAACAGCTATCCTGACCCCGTGGAGCTGGTAAAAGCCATTCGGGTTAACCCTCCCGACCGTTGGAGCTACGTTACCACTAAGCAGGAACTTGATGCCTACTATAAACAAGCCGTATATATAGGCTTTGGATTTGGTAGTGCATTCACAGCTGACAATAAGCTAATTATTACATTTGTGTTCAAAACATCGCCACTTTATGCCAATGGTATTGGTAGAGGATGGGAAATTGTTAGTATCGATGGGCAAACCCCAACCCCCGATAACTACACCTCCCTAATTGGCCCATCGGAGGTTGGTGTTACTAAAACCTTTGTGTTCAAATCGCCCACAGGGCAAACGACTCAGCATACTTTTAGTAAAGCCCAAATTGAAATGAATACCGTGCTGATGGATAGCGTTTACACCATTAACGGGAAAAAGGTTGGCTACTTTGTTCTGAAAGGGTTTATTGAATTAACTGCCACTGAGCTTGAAACAGTATTTCAGAAATTTAAAAATGCCGGCGTAAGCGAGCTAATCTGTGACCTGCGCTATAATGGCGGCGGCCAGGTAAATGTTTCGCAGCTATTAGGAAATCTTATTGGTGGTAGTATTGCATTTGGTAGGGTTTTTGGGCAGTACATTCATAATAACAAACATTCCGACAAGAATAGTTACCTGTACTTTTCAACCAATCAGTACTCCTTAGAAATTCAACGTGCGGTATTCATTACTACCAGCAGCACGGCATCGGCAAGCGAATTGGTAATAAATGCGCTAAAACCCCATATGGATGTAGTGTTGGTAGGAAGCAAAACACACGGAAAACCGGTTGGAATGTACACATTCCAGTTTAACGATCCAAGTATCGACTGGGCTATTGTTCCGGTATGTTTCAGCATAAGGAACTCCAACAATGAGGGCGATTACTACGATGGTATTCCCGTAACTGTTGAAGCTGCCGATGATATATTTACACCTTTTGGAGAAGTTACTGAAAGTAGCCTGAATAGTGCACTCAACTACCTTGGACTTGGAACAAAGGCAGTAACAAAAAGTTATGTAACAGCTCAACCAATAACAGGGAAGGGACTATACGAAGAAATTGGCGCTTGGTAACCAACTGAAATCATTGGTATGGAAGGAATCCAATTATGTCTTTGATTTTCTTCTTTATCCTTTAACCCTTAACTTTTAACCTTTATCCTTTAACCTTTATCCTTTAGCCATTACCCTTTAGCCTTTATTTTTAACCTTTAACCTTTAATTTATGCGTACCATACTCGGTATCGATCCCGGAACAAATGTATTGGGTTATGGTATAATTCGGTGTAGCGGTCGAAATAATGCTAAACTGGTTGTGTTAGGTGTTATTG
>Ga0208461_1000339_pt1 | contig 46549 bp, 47 predicted proteins | sample AD_JPNTR4_MetaG_FD_184448 | JGI IMG/M metagenome (GOLD analysis project Ga0208461, IMG submission 184448) | Active sludge microbial communities of municipal wastewater-treating anaerobic digesters from Japan - AD_JPNTR4_MetaG (SPAdes) (version 2) | ecosystem: Engineered > Bioreactor > Anaerobic...
CATTTACATAGTAAATTTTACCACCAACACTCAGAATTATCGAGGCGTCATCTGAAAATAGTTCCAGCCTATCCATATTCGATTTCATTGCATTTGAGATTATACCATATTTGAATGTCTGCGGTGTTTGATGAAGGTATATCTTGCTTCTTTCAATGAGTTCCTCAACTTCAATACCACTTTCTGAATAACTTACCGTATCTGTCGAATTGATTGCTGTTACTACTGCACCATGTTCCTCGCAGCGTTTGATATTTTCCAGGACTATTTCTTTTGAAACCAACGGCCTTGCACCATCGTGTACTACAATTATATCATCATTAGAGGCTATAGATTTTAGGAATTCGACCCCATTCCAAACGGAGTATTCTCTACTCTCACCACCTGAGATAACATCAATATCAGTATTCCCGATGTCTTGAGGACGCAACTGGAGATGAGATATGATTTCTCGTGTGTCATCCAAATAATCCTTTGGTGAGGTAATGACAATGCGGTCGAAGATGTAAAAATCGATGAATTTTTCCACAACATACTCTAACAATGTTCTACCATCTTCCAGTGGGTAGAACTGCTTCGGCTTTGTCCAACCAAACCTCTTGCCCTCACCTCCAAAAGTCAAGATGGCATATTTCTTGGGATTTGTCGCTTTATCATCACTATCGAATGCACTATCCAATAGTCAAGCTCCTTTCTCTTTTATCATTCTTAGGAATTCTTCTTCGTTAATCGTTGTTACACCAAATTTAATTGCTTTGTCAAGTTTGCTACCAGGATTATCGCCCACAATGAGATAATTCGTTTTCTTTGTGAGGTTGTCTGTGAAGTGTCCACCAAGTGATTCTATGTAGTTTTTAATTTCCTCACGAGAGAAGTGCTTGAGTGTGCCTGTAACGCAAAATGTTAAACCACTTAGTACGTTTTTCTCTTCTTTTACAGTACTTTCTGCCTTGACACCAGCTTGCTTTAATTTTTCTATGATCTCACGGGCTTTATCACTGTTAAAGTAAGAAACTATACTATTTGCAACTTCCTCACCGATTCCCTCTATTTGCATTAAATCATCAATTCGTGCGCTTGATAGCTCATCGATCGTTGTGTATTTTTTTGCCAGTACTTTCGCTGTCTTCTCTCCTACACCAGGTATGCCCAATCCAATTATCAATCTGTCGAGCGATGTGTTCTTGGCATTTTCTATTTCAGATAACAAATTTGAAATCATCTTCGGCCCAACACCATTTATCTGTGATAGCATAAATACATTCAGATAGAATATATCAGCGATATCTTTTACAAAGCCTGCATCGACAAGTTTTGAGATCAATTTCGGTCCTACGCCTTGTATATTAAGTGCCTGTCTTGAGACAAATACTTCCAATTGCCTTTTTAACTTTGCCTGGCAGAATGGATTTTGACACTCATATGCGACATATTCTCCAGATTGCTTTCCAACCGGTCTACCACATACGGGACATTTTTCTGGAGGTTCTATTGGAACTTCATCACCATCTCTCAATTCGGTGACTACGTAAGAGACTTGCGGAATTATACCGCCAGCCTTTTCGATCAATACGTAATCACCTATGCGTATGTCCTTCTCTGCAACATAATCAAAGTTATGAAGCGATGCCCTCTTGATAATCGTACCTTCCAGTTCGACCGGCTCGAATTCTGCAACAGGGGTAATCACACCAGTTCTTCCAACTTGATAAGCAACGTTCAAGACCTTTGTTCTAACTTGTTGCGCTGGAAATTTGAATGCTATAGCCCATCTTGGTGACTTTGCAGTCATACCAAGTTCATTTTGTTTTTCGAAGTCGTTGACTTTCACAACTACGCCATCGATCCAATACTCAAGTTCTTTTCGCTTCTGCGTCCACTCTTTCCAGTATGCTATGACTTCATCGACTGACTCACATAATTTACTGTGCGGATTGACTTTGAATCTCATGTTTTCAAGGAATTTCAACGCTTCCCACTGCGTTTTCAGGCCATATTGTTGGGGTTTCACAATGTAATATATAAAAGAATCCAATTTCCTCTGTGAGACGACAACTGGATCAAGTAGATGTAGAGTACCTGCCGTTGCATTCCGTGGATTTGCAAATGTGGGAAGCCCTTCCTCTTCTCGTTGAGCGTTGAATTGTTCGAAAAAACTAACTGGCATGAAAATCTCGCCACGTACTTCCAAATCTATCGGTTCAGTCAATTTAAGAGGGACAGACCTTATCGTTTTAACGTTTACAGTAACATCGTCACCTCTAAGGCCGTCGCCACGAGTGATTGCTTGAACTAACATTCCATCTTTGTATCTCAATGCGATGGAGACACCGTCTATCTTCAACTCGGCAACGTACGATACTTGTCCAACACCTTTTTTGACTCGCTCGTGAAAATTTCTGATATCCATTTCATTGTAGGTATTATCCAGACTAAGCATAGGTTCAACATGTTCGACAGTCTCAAAACCTTCAACATGAGATTCTCCAACTCTTTGGGTTGGAGAATCTGGGGTTTTCAATTCTGGATACTTCTCTTCTAATTCTATCAATCTTTTCATTAATTTATCGTATTCTTCGTCACTTATGACAGGACTAGACAGGACATAATATCTGTAATTGTGGTACTCGATTTCATCTCTGAGTTTTTGAACTTCTTCCCTTATTTTTTCCGGTACCATTGGATTCACCCTCGCGTTTTGATTTTTTCAATTCCCCATTGGCATTTACTTTCTTGCCATTTTGCTTTCCATTAGTACCACTGCTATTTTTCTGATTTTTCTTTACATCTTTACTATTTATCACCGTGCTTCCTTGTTCATTCATATCATTGTCTGTAATCTCGAACTTGATCTCCATTCTAACCTTGTCTGCTTTGACAACTTTCGCTTTTAGGATATCACCGATTCTGTAGATTATACCTGTGTGTTTTCCAATAAGCATTCCCTTTTCTTCATCGTAGTAATAATAATCATCCAAGGTAGAAACGTGTATAAGTCCTGATATGTATTTTTCGGGTATCTCAACGAACATACCAAATTTGGTTACTGAAGTGACAATCACTTGAAAAACCTCGCCCACGTGTTTTGAAATATAGTCTATTTTCTTGAGTGCTTCATAGTCCCATTCTGCCTCATTTGCATTCCGTTCTTTCTTACTGCAATGCACAGCCGCCTTTGAGAGGTATTTTTCAAGGTTTTTTCGCTCTTTCTTCGAAATTTTTCCTCCTGTTTCTAGGTACATCTTTAACAGTCTGTGGACTATAAGGTCTGGGTACCTCCTTATCGGGGATGTAAAATGAGTATAAGCCTCCGACGCAAGTCCGAAATGCCCCACGTTACTCGGTGAGTAAACTGCGCGCTTCATCGAGCGCACTAACAGTCTCTGAATGCTGTTTCTGAGTTGGTGCCCTTTGGTCTTTTCAAGTAGTTCTTGCAGAACCTTTGGATGGATTTGGTGAGGCATTCTCATTGTTACACCTATTGCAGAAAGGTAGTTCTTTAACTGAAGAAGTGTATCAAAATCCGGTTTTTCGTGTATTCTGTAGATGCAAGGCATTTGTGCTTTATCGAATATCTCAGCTATAGTTTCATTTGCCTTTATCATGAATTCTTCTATTATGACTTCGGATTCGCCACGTCTTCTTGCAACGATATCAATTGCATGCCCATTCTCGTCCAAAATGATCTCAACTTCGTCGCCTTCGATGTCTAGTATCGCACCTCTGCGTCTTCTATTCTCCCTCAGTATGTCCTTCAGTTCTTTCATGAGACGTATATGTTCAGCAAGATCTTTTAACTTATCTCCCTCAGGTCGACCTTCAATGAAGGCATTTACATCATCGTAAACTAACCTTCTGAAACTTCTGATAACACCGTTACCAACTTCGTAGTCTACAGTATTACCATTTTCGTCAATTTCCATGAGTAGTGACATAACTAATCTATCTTCTCCTTGAACCAAACTACACAGTCCGTTGGACAACTTAAATGGAAACATCGGTATGACCCTATCTCCGAGATAAACACTTGTTGCTCGTTCATATGCTTCTGCATCAAGGGCAGTATCTGGTCTCACATAATGTGAAACATCTGCTATGTGGACACCAAGTAGGTAGTTTCCGTTTGGCAGTTTCTTAACTTGTACTGCATCATCAAAATCCTTAGCATCAGCACCATCTATCGTGACTATTATCTCATCTCTAAAATCCCATCTGTCTCTAAGATCAGACTCAGGTACTCTATCAGGCAGCTTAGCAGTTTCCTCCATCACTTCATTGGGGAATTGTACCGATAAATTATGTTTCACAACAACTGTCGGAAAATCCGTCGCAGGATCTTCCACCATTCCTAATACTTCAACTACTTTAACCTCTGGTGCCTTCTTTGGGGACGGATATCTTGTAATCTCAGCAACAACCTTCATTCCAGGTTTAGCACTGTTGATGTTCTCAATAGGTACGTTGAATTCGTATGGTAATTTCGGGTCATCAGGAATTACAAAAGCAAATTGCCCGCGAGTTTCAAAGACACCGACAAATTGTTTTATGCCACGTTCCAATATCTTTGTGACACGACCTTCGGGCAGTTCATACCATTTCCCTATTATCTGTACCTGAACTGTATCTTTATGCATTGCCAAATTCGCTTTCTCTACAGGAATTGCTATTTCTTGACCATTTTCAGCTGTCACGAAAGCTATGTTCCCACTACGAGTAAACTCGATTATACCGGTAACAAGGTTCCCCCTGGCTAATCTGTATCTACCGTCATCTCCCTTGAATATATACCCAGTACTAGTTAATTCCTCCAGTTGCTTTTTCAGCAATTCTCTCTCCTTTTCATCATCGATGTTGTAAAACCTGCATATTTCTTTAAAAGTCATCGGATTCTGTGCGAGAGATTTAAAAAACTCTTTCAGTTTTGTCTTTGATGGCAAGTCAACTACCTCCTTTTTATGTACGTTTGAAACGAATATCAATTCTAAAATATTTATATATATTATATCATAGGTAAAAGGGTATGTACTTATCATGCTTTATTTCCTTTATCTTTAGAATTGTAGCACTTTTCCCCTATTTGTGAATTTTGACTCTTTTCGTTTTCACTGATACACTCTTGATAATAGATGTAGTTACAAAACTCGATAATCTCGACAAACTCATATTGTCAAATAGTGTCAAAATAGTCTGAAGGAGGCATTTCTTGTGGGGCAAAAGAGTATATTTTCGTTTGAAACGTTCGTCTTTATATTCGTTCTGGTGATATTTCTTTGGCTTTTCCTAGCTACTATGGGAGGAGCTAATTTTTTTAAGACCCTTATGGCCACAGCTCATGATCTTCTGCTAAACACAGTATTATTTATAATGGCTGTTGCAGTACTAACAGGTGCTTTTGCCGCACTGCTCGATGAATTTGGAGTAGTTCACTGGGTCGATATATTGTTGGATAGATTCATGAAACCGCTATACAACCTACCCGGTATTGCGGTAATGGGAGTATTATCAACTTATTTTTCCGATAATCCTGCTATAATAGCACTAGGTAAAGATAAAAACTTTATCTCGCATTTTGAAAAATGGCAAGAGCCTTTACTCTGCAATTTAGGTACAGCATTTGGCATGGGTATGATTGTATCAACATTTTTCATAGCGCAAGGTGGACGTGCAGGCGTAAACTTGCTGCCTGCAGTTGTTATTGGGAACATTTCCACTGTGATTGGTAGTATAGTGAGCGTTAGGATGTTCTCGTACTGGACAAAGAAGAGGCTTGGAAGTATTCCTAAGGAAATACAAAAAGAAAACCTGAAATACAGAAAAATAAGGGAAGGCAGCATATTCGAAAGGACTTTAGAGGCGATGCTTGATGGCGGTAAATCTGGAGTTGACATTGGAATTGGAATAATTCCAGGTGTTCTCATAATAAGTACTTTTATCATGATGATTACCTTCGGGCCAAAGGATTTCAATGCCGGATATCAAGGGTTGGCCTACGAAGGTATAGCACTTTTTGATAAGATCGGTAAATATCTCTACTGGCCGATGAAGATATTATTTGGTTTCGAATCACCACAACTTGTGGCATTCCCAATAACTTGTTTGGGTTCAACAGGTGCGGCATTAGCTCTTATACCGCGGTTTATGGAGCATGGATTGGTGAATCCAAGTGACGTTGCAGTCTTCACAGCTATCGGTATGACATGGAGTGGTTATCTCAGTACACATGTGGGTATGATGGATGCCCTTGGATATAGACATCTCACAAGTAAAGCAATAATATCGCATACTGTAGGAGGACTAGTAGCTGCATTCAGTGCAAACATCATTTACAATCTTCTCTTCTAATCGTTGTTTTCGTTATTTAGTGCCGTGTTTAACGAATGTTCATAGCTTAGAAGAAAACAATTGAGGGGGATGAAAAATGGAGAAACTTTCTTTCAAAGACCTACGGATATTCAGAACTTCTGGTGAGCTACAAGTCAACACTTACCTCTTTTCACTACATGGGATAAACTATGTTGTCGATCCAGGCAAGGGTATCGGGAAATACGTAGACAGGATCAAATGTGATGTCATAATAACACACGGTCATTATGACCATATAGCAGGAATCAGAGAACTTGAAGTCGATAGGCTGTATATATCACCGGAAGATAGTGCTTTTTTAAGAGAAGCTAGACTTAATTTATCAGGCTTTTTTAATGATATTGTTAGTATGGACATTTCTTGGTATAATATAGATGATTATTTTGATACCCTACTAGCACCTGGGCATACCCCGGGCTCACGCATAGTAGTTTTCGAAGGCGTTCTATTTACGGGCGATGTCGTCTTTTCAGACACAGTTGGAAGAGCCGATCTGAACCCAATCCCTGGTCAACAACGAGTTATGAGTAAAACAGTAAGAACTCTCTCCAAGATATTTAAGCAATTTCCTCAAGATTGGTACGTCTGCCCCGGGCACGGGGATATCGTTACTTTGGAGAAATTGTTCAAGATGAATCCGTTTTTTAAGTAATTAGAAGTATCTGGAGTTGATTTTTTGACAAAGGACTTTGAGAATCTATACAAGCAGGAATTTATCGAAAGGTTCAATTCACTAGTAGGAAAACGAAAGATTATTTTGGACATCTTGAAGGATTATAGAGAACTTAACAAGGGGAAAATCGAATCGCTAATAAGAAACTTCGAAAGGCCTGAGAAAGAAGATCTAAAGAAGACAAATCCCCTCGTTTTTTCTTTTCTGCTCGATAATTTGTTCAACGGTAGAGATACTATTGAATCAAAGATAACAGATTTTGAACGGAACTCTATCTCGAAATATGTGCTATTTGAAATCCTATTTTGGTCAAAGCCTTCTACCTACCCGTTTCCTAGTTCCAAGATCAGCAACTACAGAGATTTCATTAAAGAGAAAAAGAGCAAATTGAACGAGTTAAAACTTGAAAACTTCTTAGAACTTCGTGCTTTGGAAACTATTTCTGAAGATGGTTTTATAGACGAGATAAAAAAAGAGATTATAAGAATTACTCCTTTAGAATTGGAAGACTATTTGTGGATGAGAGATTTTGTTAATTACCTTGATGGAGTTGAGAGGAATTCTGTAAAGTCTATGATCCACCCATATGTTTGGAGAGTTCTTACTTGCAAAAATTTTGAAAAGCCTTTAATAATAGATGGGAATAACATACTTATGATTTCAGAACTTAAGGGACCAGAGAAAATAGACACTTTGTTATCTTTAGTATCCAAATTGGACAAGATTTATTTTCCATTCTACGTAGTCTTTGATGCCAATGCAAAGTACAAGTTTAATACGAAGTACTTTAAGTACAAAAGAGTTTACTATCATTCTCCTGCAGATGAGCTTATACTAGGACTAGCTAAGGAGCTCAACGCAGTAGTGTGCTCAAGAGATAGGTACAGAGAATATAGTTCAAAGATCCGAAACATATGGCATGAGCTAAAAGTCTAGAATAGGAAACAAAAAGCGATAACAGTCTTAAACTACCCGCCACCTTAGAGGTGGAGGATTTCGAAAGAAGTTTAGTCAAACGACCCTTATTCTCTCAGGCTGGTCTAAGCAGCCTCTACACTGTAGAGCCATCAGACTCATCAGTTTACTTGTCCGCACTAATGTGCGCCAGATGTATCAGTTGATATAATTATGTCCCACGTTTGTTTATTTTAAAAGTTTAAGACGAACAGAAAGGAGGTAGGACAATTCCTCTCCAACTTAAGCTACCGTTTGGAAGTTGAAGTATCCTTGCCCATTATATTGATGAAAACGCGAGGTGTACTGATGATAATACTGGCAACTTCTTCCAAAAGAAGGATCAAGCTCTTTTCGTTATTAGGGTTGCCTTTTCAAGTGATTTCACCACAGATCGAAGAAACACCTTCGCAGTGTAATCCGGAACGGATAGTTCTCGAATTATCCCACAAAAAGGCAGATGCAGTTTACACAAAATACCCCTATGAGACGATCATATCAGCTGACACAGTAGTTTGGTTTGATGGTAAAATAATGGGTAAACCGAAAGACGAAAATGAAGCTTGGAAGATGTTGAATAAACTCTCTGGAAACTGGCACAAAGTTTTTACAGGTGTTCATGTTAAAATAGATGGTGAAGAGGTTTCTTTTTGCGAAGTTACGGAAGTGAAATTCAGACAGCTAACCGATTTTGAGATTGATTATTATGTCTCGACAAAAGATCCCTTGGATAAAGCAGGGGCTTACGGTATTCAAGGATTTGCAGGCGTCTTTGTTGAAAAAATAATTGGTGATTATACAAACATCGTTGGGCTACCTTTGCCGAGACTTTGGAAGCTCCTTTTGGATAGGGGGATTGTAGGTAAATATGCCGATAGAGAACGGTCCTAGAGAAAAGTTGATTTCCGAAGGTGCTGACTCCTTATCTACCCCTGAGCTGATAGCGATCCTCTTGAGAACTGGAACAAAAGATACGAACGTGCTGGTACTTTCAGATGAGCTATTCAATGCTTTTGGGAAAAGCCTTTACAAGATGTCAAGAGTAACGTTAGACGAGTTTAAAAAGATCAAAGGACTGGGTAACGTGAAAGCGGTAACGCTCTTAGCCGCTCTTGAACTTGCAAAGAGGTTAGTCAGAGAAGAAGTTTCAATTTTAGATGAACCGGTTTTTAACTCTCCTGAAAATGTTTTCAAATACTGTATGGACATGCAAACGTTTCGGCAAGAAGTTGCAAGGGTCTTGTTCCTCGATACAAAGTTGAAATTGGTAGGATCAAAGGATATATCTAAAGGGACGCTGAATATCTCTGTCGTCCATCCAAGAGATATATTCCGAGAAGCACTCTTGAGAAATTGTTCCGGTATTGTGTTAGTTCATAACCATCCATCAGGAGATGTAAAGCCAAGTAACGAGGATTTGGAATTGACCATCCGATTGAAGAAAACTGGTGATCTACTTGGAATAACTTTGCTTGATCACGTAATAATCGGGAATACGTTCTACAGTTTTAGACAAGATTGTAAAGAGGTAGGGTGGAACAATGATTGACAACGAAGATGAAAAACTCAAGAACTTAATGAAGTTAAAAGCTGAGATCGAAAAGGACCTAGAAAAAAAGGGGTTAGCCAGAGGAAAGAAAGAAACTCAAAAAGCGTCATCGGTTGATGAGACTGTTCTCAAGAAATTAAGAGAGAACATAGTTGTTTCTGCTCAGATCAAAGAAGAAGATAGTCTGACTCTTTACAATATAAACGCACAAGATTATGCTTCAGACTTAGAAGAGATAGAAAGAGCTATCAAGAATTTCCAAATGAAAACGTCTGATATGAACAGAAAGATAATCTTTGAAGGGCTTATAGATCTACTGCATGGGGAATTCGAAAAGGCAAAAAACTCTTTTTCAAAAGTGAAATCAATAGAATCTTACTACAACCTGTTGTTGACTAAAATATACGGTGGTGAAGAGATAACAAACGACATAACACAATTTCTAAAAGGATATCCAGACTCGATATATCCGTTACTTTTACTTTTGGAATTCGAGTTGCTGAGAGGTAATCCCACGAACATCGAAAAGGTCTTATCGATCCTTGCAAAGAGATCTCTATTCTGGAGCATGATAAATGCATTGTATACAAACACTGCAACAGATGACAATGTGAACAAGGCAATTCGCGAACGTGTTTTCTCATCCCTTGTAGTATTACTAAGTGTATACATAGATCCCACAAAAGAGTACCCCATACAGTCCCACACATGCCTAAATGTCCATAAGGCTTACCTGCGTGGGGAAACAATACAAGCGCCAAATTGGTGTCTATTTGGTCAATTGATAACGGAGTCAAGAAGGTATTTAGCTGGATATAAGATAGAATTGGAAAGAATCAAAAGATTTGAAAGAGCACCTGAAACGAAATTGTTTTTGGGATTCTTTTTCTATAATGAAGGTAATTATGCAGTTGCTAAAGAGTATTTCAGAAGGTTTGAAAGACAAGTGGAACAGTACAAAATTTGTTTGAAACCGCTCAAACAATCTAAAATAGGGATGGAACAATTTACCGGGATTCCACGAGACTTCGAGGAGTTAAAGGAAGAACCAAGTGGGATTCTGGAGACTATCCAATCGCATAAAGACTGTGATTTCTATATCTATTTTAGGGATCTTGAATTTGTCAGGCTCGTTTTTTCAGAGGAACACTGTGCGATAAATTATAACAGAAAAATGCGGGGCAGCATATGATGATAGGGGGATTTATATGATTCCACTCTTTGATCTTACTAGGCAGTACAGTCAACTGAGAAATGAGATTTTGGAAACAGTAGATGAAGTTTTGAGTGGTGGACAGGTAATTTTAGGTCCGTGGGTAGAGAAATTCGAAAGAGAGCTTTCAGAATATCTTGGCGTCAATCACTCAATTGGGGTTGCGAATGGTAGTGATGCATTAGTCATAGCTTTACGATCATTCGGAATAGAAAAAGGAGAAAAGATAGTCACAACACCATACACTTTTTTTGCCACAGCCTCTTGTATAGTCAGAAATGGTGGTGTGCCTGTCTTCGTTGATGTAGACCCTGACACTTATAATATCGATCTCAACCAAGTCGAAAAGATAATAAAGAGTGAAAGGATAAGAGTCATAATTCCGGTGCATCTGTTTGGACAAACTGTAGATTTCGATAATTTGTGTTTTCTAAAAGAAAAGTATGGCGTTAAAATACTTGAAGATGCAGCACAATCGATAGGCAGTGAGGGAAAAATAGGAGATAGAGTCCAAAAATCCGGTACTTTTGGAGATATCGGTGTTTTCTCGTTCTTTCCCACAAAGAATTTGGGTGCCTATGGAGACGCAGGTGCCATAGTAACAAATGATGATGAACTGGCTGAGCAATCAAGATCATTGAGGCAACATGGTTCAAAGAAGAAGTACTTCCATGAAACAGTTGGCTACAATTCACGATTAGATGCGTTGCATGCTGCAATTTTATCTGTAAAGCTTAGATATCTTGATCAGTGGATAAAAAGACGCATAGAAATAGCAAAATTGTACCAATCCCTATTTGAAGAATATAATCTGCCGTTGAAATACCCAAAAATTCAGGACAAAGGTTATCGTTATCATGTCTTTCATCAATATGTAGTCGAATTTAGAGACAATTCTGAAAGAGAGCTTGCAAGGAAGCACTTAAACGAGTCTAAGATAGGAACTTCGATCTACTATCCCCTCCCTTTACATCTGCAAAAGTGTTTTGAGGAATATGGATACGAAGAAGGGAGCCTACCTATATCAGAAAGGCTTTCAAAAACAACATTGGCACTCCCCATATTTCCTGAACTTACTGATGATGAGATAGAACAAGTTGTAAATAAAATAAGAGAGGTGTTTTGAATGCCCGATAATGACCAGAACGAGCAGTTTTTACAATCTTTAGAAAGTTTTGTTAGAAGGTACTTAAGAGTAAAAGATACGCTAAAAGAACTGAATAGAGAAAAGAAAGAACTTGAAGATGTAATTATTCAGATGGTCGAAGGCACAGATATAGATCATGTGATAGTAGATGGAACTGTTGTGGAATTTGAGAACAGGACAAAGATAAAACTCAAATGACTGTACCTGTTGTTTCCTTAATATCGTTAGATGACTTTGAGACAGACTAACGTTGGTTTGCAGATTATACAAAGCTAAAATAAAATCATGAAAGAAGGGATAGTTGCATAGATTCTACAAAGTTCTTCAGCAGTCTTTCAAGGGAGGGGTAAAAGTGGAGCAAAGTTCAGATTCAAAAAAAGACTTTAAAATGAGTAAATTATTAGTACTCGGCTTTGGATTTCTTGGGATCAGCATAGTTTGGCCATTGTACAATGCCTATGTACCGATTTTTTTGAAAGATTTCAACTTGTCTTCAACGGCGATAGGATTTGTTATGACCATCGACAACATATTTGCTATCATCCTACTGCCAATTTTAGGTGTACTGAGCGATCAAACGAGAACAAGACTAGGAAGGCGGATGCCGTACATACTCGTTGGAGCGCCGCTAGCCGCTTTGACGTTTTCTCTCATACCTCTCACTAGGTCATGGAATGCATTGTGGCTCATGATGCTCAACATAATATTCATGAATTTCTTTATGGCACTCTTCAGATCTCCAGTTATAGCACTCATGCCGGATATTACACCATCGGAACACAGAAGTCAGGCCAATGGTGTTATAAACTTTATGGGTGGCGTTGGTGCATTGCTTGCCTATTTTGGTGGTAAACCACTCTACGATGCGAATTTCGGGTTACCGTTCTATGTTGGTGCTATCCTTATGCTCATTGCTTCTATGTTAGTTGTCATTTTCATAAAGGAAGATGAAAAATACCGAGTAAAAGACAAAACAGAGAAAGTCAAATCCGAGAATGTCTATAAGAAGAGTTATTCTGATCTTAAATCGAACATGAAAGATGTTTTTGCAAGCAAAGACCATAGCCTTTTGATGATGCTTCTTTCCATACTTTTTTGGTTCATAGGATATAATGCAATTGAAACATTCTTTACCAGCTACGCGAAGTACAGAATCGGTATAAGTGAAAGCACAGGTGCACTTATCCTTGGTGCCTTTTCCCTAACATTCATGCTTTTTTCGATCCCAGCTGGTTTCATAGGTGCAAAGATCGGAAGAAAAAAGACTATGTCGTTTGGACTAACACTGCTTTTCTGCGTGATCCTCGTAACTTTAGTACTGGGATTAGCAATCACGGACAAAAACTTACTGACAATTGTGTTCTTTATCATATTTGCAATAGGCGGTTTTGGATGGGCCATGGTTAATGTCAACTCGCTTCCGATGATAGTTGATATGACAACAGAGGAGAAAGTTGGTGGATATACTGGCCTTTATTATTTCTTCTCCATGTCTGCAAATATAATAGCTCCGCCATTAGCAGGCGTTTTCATCGATAAAGTCAATTACGATACCCTATTGGTTTTGTCTTGTATTTTCTTCGGGCTCTCCCTTATTACGATTCAGTTTGTCAAACGTGGAGATGTAAAAATGGAAAAGGCACATGGATAAAACTATTAATAACACCAAGAATTTATAAATCTAACAATTAGCAAGATTTAGCAAATATTAACCAAACTCTCTCGGCACTTTGATTCAAAAAGAGTATATGTAACCAGCCGAGAGAGTTTTTTGTTTTTCTGAAGTTCTTTTATTCCTCGCTCTTTTTCAATCTAACAGCTGTCCCGTAGACAAATAACTCGGTAGCACTCTGCAGTACCGATGAAGAACCGAACCTAACCCCGATTATTGCATCTGCCCCAAGTTTCTCCGCTGCGTCGATCATACGTTTAAGTGCTATGTTTCGGCTTTCTGTAAGTAATTCCGTATACCCCTTTATTTCACCACCAGCTAAGGTCTTAAATGCCGCCGCTATATCTCTCCCAACATGTTTTGAATTTACGATAGTGCCACTAACGATTCCTAGAGTTTCAACAATCACATATCCTGGTACATATTCAATTGTCTCAACGATCATTTTATAACCTCCTTCAATGTCTATGAACTAAAGTACGGTTGTTCAGAATAGATAGACTAATCATACTTCGCTGTTTTTAAAGGCTCCATATGAGAAGACAACAAGTACTATCGAAACTGCGACGACACCAATTGTATATGGAACATCTATGGTACCACTTTCTAATATTTTGGAACATAAGGCATATGGATATGTGTTTAGAAACCTCAAACCTTTTAGAAAGCCAACTGTTGTGGTAAGTGCAAGTATCCCAAGCGAGGCTAATATAGGCTTGACTTGATCTCTGAAGATGGTAGAGAAAAACATGCCTACATTGTACCACAACACACCAGCAAATACACTTTGCAGCATTGCCTTGAAATAAAGATCAAGATCGTAGTTCTTAGACATTATCAAGGAATACAAGGGCGGTAAAGAACTCTCTACAAACATTACGCACGCAGTAACTAAAAGGCCTGCCAAGAACTTAGATATGAAAACATCTCTTCGAGATCTTCTCACCAATAAGAACGCTATGGTTCCGCTCTCGAACTCTCTAGAGAACAACGGAAAGGCGATTATTATTCCGATTATCGGTATTATTTGACCGAAATTCTTCCCGTACCATTGACTATTTATGTAGAAATTCCATTCTTTCAACCTTTCTGTAAACCCTTTTGGCATAAATTTCTCCATTGCCGGATTGTCTGTATAGCCCTCCAACATCGAGACAGAAAGTTTTTGGAATGGTGCAATGACAAAGAATAAGATTATTGTAATGGCCAGAACTGTAATAGCTCTCACTCTTAAATCATAAAATTCTTTTGCCATTTCATCTCACCTCGTTGCTTTCTTCCCCTTGATCTTTCTGACCAAGGACAAGTGCTTCAAAAGTTAATTCAAAGGGTATTGGTTGAAAGTCTAGATTTCGCTCTTGCGCATAGTCTTTCTTTACTATGTAAATATCCTCACTCTCTGTGCTTTTGTAAAGATAACCATATGTACCTAGCTCCTCTGATCGCGATTTTGATTGCATCTTTTCTATCGATACAGCACAGTAGCTTCCTTTTATATCATCAAGGAACCCAATCTCAAGGATCTTCCCTTTGTGCATTATTGCTATTTTGTCTGCGACCCTTTCAACTTCGCCAAGTATGTGGCTAGTATAGAAAACCGTACCACCGTTCAAGGGAATCGATTTGATCGTATCCAAAATCTTGTTTCTTATCACAGGGTCAAGACCCCACGTTGGTTCATCAAATATATACAGTTCTGCTCTTTGAGAAAGCACTAAAGCAAGGTACAATTGCGTTGCTTGACCATTAGAAAGGCTTGAGACCTTTTCATCAAGCGGTATTCCAAATTCACTGATGAATTCCAAACATTTGTCTATATCAAATCCCTCTGTTATGTGCTTGGCTACCTCTATCATCTTCTTAACTTTGTAATTACTATACAATTCCTTACCCTCAGGCACGTATGCGATCTTATCTCTACCATTGTAAATGATTTCACCTGTATCCCTTTTGCATAAGTCAAGTATGCACTTTATCGTCGTAGTTTTTCCCGCACCGTTCAATCCTAATAAGGCAAACACATCACCTCTCTCAATTTCAAAAGAGGCACCATCAACTGCCTTAATGATGTTCTTTTTACCAAAGTACTTGCGCAGGTTTTCAACCTTCAATATCAAATCAATCACCTCCAGATTAGTCCTGCCAAACCTAGTCAGAATGATCCAGTAATTGCTAATTCACGTCAATTCATTCATCGTCATAAATCTTTATAAATCTTTCTTACAAGTTCGATCAAATCATCTTCGGAAATTCCAGATATCTTGCATTTGTTTAGCAATTTCATCATTTCGACTTTCAAACCTTCCTTGATTTTCTCACTCTCCACACCTACAACAACGTATCCTTCACCTCGCTCAGATTTTATCACACCATCTAATTCCAGCTCTCTGTATGCCCTTGCTACTGTGTTAATGTTTACCCCTATATCCTTAGCCAAATTCCTAATGGAGGGTATATAGTCTCCAGTTTTTAATTTCCCTTTTAGAATGAGCGCTTTTATGCTATCCTTAATCTGAACATACACAGGTGTGTGCGAATGAAAATCTATAGTAAACCACACTAAAAACACCCCTTCACTTAGATTGTACTGTGCCTACTGTACTATTATACTATTACAGTATACGCTTTGTCAATACACCAAGAACTCTATTCATCGTCCTGAGAATGACAAAAAAGCCCCTATAACTGATAACTCATAGGGGCTTATTTATCATATAATCATGTTTTTTCCTTTCTTATTGTATCGATTTTAAATCAATCGTATACTCTCAAAGCCTCTGATGGAGGAATATTTTTGGACATATTAGCAGGTATCATCACAAAACCTGTTGTAATCAAGAAGACACTTGCTATAGTAAGGAACACTTGCCAGAATGGAATATACATTTTGAATGACGAGATGGTTGGGGATATAAAGTTTTTCAAATCAGTTATTATAAAGGCACTTGATAAAACCCCAACCAGAGTTGCCATCGTAACTATCATCAATGCCTCGTAGATGAACATCCTGAAAACAACACTACTTTTGGCACCAACAGCCCTGAGCATCCCTATTTCCTTTTTTCGGGCATATACATTCCTAAAAGTCATAATCGCAAGCCCTGAAAAGCCTGCTATAAACCCTAGATAAAACAATTGTAGTGCCATATTGATAAGATTGTTGACAGATGCATACATCTTCTCTATCTCACCTGTTATATAGAAAGCCCCGTCGAATTTTCTCGTTACGAATTCCTGTGTCTCCAAGGCTGTTTTCGGATCTCTTATTATTCCTACATATCCATTCACAGATCCAAACAGTTTCTTATCTTTCCACATTATGAGCCCACCCAGCGGAAGTAGTATTTCCTCAGTTGAGTAAGTTCCCAAAACTGTGAACTCGTCTGTTATCCTTGGTGATATGCCAGGCAGTATTCCCTTCAGAGTAATTGCTGTCTTCTCATTTTCCTTTGCATGTAGCCTGATCTCATCAGATAAATAGACCGATTTATCAGGTATCTTACTCAAATCGGTCTTTTGCAGTTCTTTCATTATCTTGTCAGATGGTAATTTCAGATCTTTTAGTATTGCTGCATCTGAAATTATGAACGAGTATTTATCCTTGTCATTTCCTACTTGTCCTTCGACAAGCTGAATTGGAACTAGCGTGTCGAAATTTGCAGTAAATGTCGCGTCATTAAGGTACTTGTACGATCCAAAGAAAGTTTTTATAGGATTTTCAACAATTATGAAATTATATCCAAAAGCACCTTCTTCTTTTTTCGAATCAACGAACTTATTTATACTGTATGGAACGATTGCACTTACAAGTATCAGTATAAGCGTAACGGAATATATAACAAATATCGTAAAGTTTCTCATCTTGTGTTTTTCTATGTAAGAAAGCGCTAGAACTAAAGAAACATTTTTGAATCGTTCAAGAAGAGCTTTTAGATAAGGGATAAATGCAAAGACTATGTATATACTGGCAATAAGCAAAAAGCCTGCCCTTGCAAGAAAACTTGAAGAACTTCCAGTTCCCAAGTTTGGGATAACCACAGCTATGATGGCTACCCCATAGACAAGCATGACAAGTGTTTCAGGGTAGAACAAGGGTACCAAAGATAGGAAAAGTAAAGCACCGTACAATGGAGATACTATGCAAAGTGCTATAACAGCAATCAGTCCCAGAACAAAAAGCCTTATCTTTTTCCTCTTTCCACTTTGCCCTGTTGGTTCCAAGATTCTATCTGTATATAGTTCCGCTGGTGACATATTGGAGAATTGTATACTACGATAGATGAGAATCAGTATCGGTACAAGCATAGCAACCGATATTGCTATGATTATGCTATTCATGGTTACAGCATAGGGTATCTTGTCTTGGACGGATACAAATAAATCATCTTGTGTATTAAATGAATTCATCCGATAGACTAAGAACTTTCCGAATCCTACACCTATCAATGCACCAACTATTTCGGAAATTGCCAAATAAAGTAGCCCTTCGATGAATAGAACGGAGAACATCTTGGGCCTCGAATACCCAATGGCTCTTAAAACACCTAAGGACGACTTTCTCTCTTCTGAGATAATACCAAAAAAAGATGAAATAAATAAAAAACTTGAAAGAACTGAGAAACCTGAGAAACCAATGAAGAGATATCCAATTATCTTGTTCAGTGGAGATGATTGTAGATCGTATTTTGCAGTCTTTACCCTGATAGAACCTTCCTTACTCAACTCTTGTGCGACTATTCCATGAGAATCTATAGGTAAGTTAGTAGAAGCAAAATATACATTTGGAGCTTTCAAAGGATATATTCCAAGTTTATTGAATAGACTTTCCGGAAGAAATATCGTTCCATTGGCAGAACCATTTTCTCCACGGAAATTTAATTCTTGCTCGCCCAGTGCTTCAATCTTCACCTTGTAGCTCCCCTGGGCTGTGACTATCTCTATTTCACTTCCAACACTTAGTCCTAAGCTCTCAGCAGTGTCAGAACTGATAGTGACTTTATTGATGTTCTTGCCTATGAATTGCCTAAAATCAGCGGTAAGGGGAATGGCAAATAAATCTACGTACTTGTTTCCTATATACGCTGTTATCTGCGCCAATTTAACTGGAACAAACTTCGTAATCTTAGGGTTGTTATTGAGAAATGTGTTCATTTTCTCAACGTCTAAGCCCTTCGGAAAATATATCGTATCTGCTTTGTCTTTAATTATGAGATCTATGCTTCCAAAGTTCTTTTCCACTTTATTCTTCAGATATATTCCTACGGAATCACCCAACGAAAGGCCACCTACTAAAAGCATGGTGGCCACCATAGTGCCAAGTATTGCGAGTAATCCTACTTTCCAATGTTTTGTGAAATTCCTAAATGCTATTTTTACTATCATTTTGTCACAGCTCCAATATCGGCTATCAATCTTGACTTGATGTTATTCTTCTTCAGTCAATTTCTGAAGTAATCTTAAATATCTACTCCTCGATGGATGGCGTAGTTTTCTCAAAGCTTTTACTTCGATTTGTCTAATTCTTTCTCTTGTAACGCCGAAGTACTGTCCAACTTCTTCAAGTGTTTTTGGCTTTCCATCTAGTATGCCATATCTCATCTTCAGAACCATTTTCTCTCTGTCGTTCAATGTTTCAAGTAGCTTGTCTATCTCTTCTTTCATGAGCATTCTGATCGCCTCGCGTTTGGGTGATCCAACACTCTCATCTGCAACAAAATCCCCCATCGCTGAATCATCCTCCTCGCCTACAGGTGTCTCAAGTGACAACGTTTCTGGCGCAGCTTGGAGTATTTCTTCTATCTTATCTACAGGTTTTCCTACCTGATCAGCTATATACTCGATTGTTGGTTCTTCACCATGTTCTTGTATATATTCCCTCTTTATTTTTTGAATCTTGTTGATTGTCTCGACCATGTGAACGGGTACCCTTATAGTTCGAGCTTGATCAGCAATTGCTCGCGTGATCGCTTGTCTAATCCACCATGTTGCATATGTTGAGAATTTGTATCCCTTTTCCCAGTCGAATTTCTCGACAGCCTTTATCAATCCTAAACTTCCTTCTTGGATGAGATCGAGAAATGAAAGACCTTTACCAAGGTACCTCTTTGCCATACTCACTACTAGTCTCAAGTTTGATATGATCAGTTCTTCCTTTGCCCTCTCATCACCACGTTGTGCCATCTGTGCCAATCTTTTCTCTTCGGAAGGAGTTAGAAGACGAATTTTGCCGATATCTCTTAAATACATCTTTATGAGGTCCTTTGGTTCCGTACTGTCAAAGATTTCAGGACTCTCAGTTAGGTACGCTTTCACCTCTTCTTCTATATTCATCAAATCCGTATTATCGCGTATCTCTACCCTGTTCTTTTCCAATGTCTCGTAAACTAGGTCGAGAAAGTTCCCGTCAAAGGCATCCAAATCACCAGGCGGAAAAGCTTTATCGATATCGTCATATGTGATGTACCCTTTCCGCTTGCCAAGTTCGAGAAGCTTTTCAAGCTTCTTCTGGAGTTCCGTAGTTTCCTTTACTACAGTTTTAGACACAAAAACACCTCCTCATTCAATTTGAGGGTCTCTTAATTTTTGCTTTTTGTTTTACTAACTCAATACGAGCCTTCAATAGTATGCGCTTCTCATCATCATTCTTGGATTTTTCTATAAGCGCATCTATTTCAGCTATCCTTTTATCTATCTTTCGTATTTCCAATTCTCTCTTTATCGACTGTAGAACATTCTCATCAATTTGAACATCTATCTTATCCAGCGACGATTTAACCATTTTCATCATATCTTTAGACAACTGATCTTCTAAATCGTTCAAATCTTTTGCAATCAAAAAAAATTCCCTAGCATTTCCTTCCAAGAGGTCCGGTGAAAAGTCTAGTTGCTTGAAAAAATCTGGGTAGTTATAGTAGATGTATACGAGATAATCCTCTAATGTAGGTAGTGATGAAATGCGACGATTAGTTTTTTGGTTTTGTACATTATGTATATTTTGAACACTGGGCTCTTTTTGATTCGATGAACCCTTTGTTAATGAAATTGCAGAGCCTATCTTCGATTTCGAAATACCTGTTAATTCCGAAATTTTCTCATTAAAACTGTCGAGTAGTTTTGCATTGTGGGAAAAGACATCCTCCCATCGGCTGATCAATTTCAAGAAAGAGTTAACCCCATTCGGATTGGAGAGATCAAATAACTTAGCATTTTGCTCTATAACATATAGTTCTGGGCTCAATGCAGAATCAAGCACGTTTAGTAGGCCTTGTGACCCATACTTTTGAAATGTCTCGTCCGCATCCTTGACCTGTCTAAACGCAGCAACAACAACATTAAATCCATTAGGAATAAGAAGTTCTATGTTTCTCAGCGTTGCTTTCACACCAGCGCTGTCATTATCAAACGCCAGTATAATGTTCAGCGTGTGTTTCTTTAATTTTGATATATGTATCTTAGTTAGTGCTGTTCCAAGTGTAGCAACAACATTTTTAATGCCAGCACGGTGAAATGCCAATGCATCAAAATACCCTTCACAGATGACAGCATAATCCATACCCTTCATGTATTCTTTGGCAACATCAAACATAAAAAGTATGGAGGATTTTTTAAACACAATTGTATCTTGAGAATTTATGTATTTCGGCATACCATCACCAACTAGCCTACCACCAAAGGCAATTACCCTTCCGTAGTCATCTCTAATTGGGATCGTAATTCTTCCAGAAAATGGGTCGCTATATGCGAATCCAAATGAATTTAGTTTTTCTTTTTCAATGTTCATTTTACTGGCAATCATCTGCGGAATATTCGAACTTGTCGGTGAAAAACCAAACTCATAAAGGGATAACTCTCTTCTTGAAAAGCCCCGCTTCTCAAGATATTCTATAACATTCTGAGCATCTTGCAACTTTAACTTATACTGCTCATGAACTTGTTTGTAAAACTCATAGTAAAGTGTTCTCAGTTCGTCATCTTCGGAAAATTCTACTTTTATACCTACTCTTGAGGCAAGGCGTTGGATAGCTTCTACATATGATATGTTTTCGATCTCTTGAACGAATTTTATCACATCTCCAGAAGCACCACAACCAAAACAGTGGTAGATATTTTTAGACAGGTTCACGTAGAAAGAAGGAGAGGTCTCAGTATGAAAAGGGCACAAGCCCCTGTAATTTGCACCCACTTTTTGCAGATTAACGTATTCAGATATGACTTCTACGATATTACTCTTTTCCTTTATTTGCTCTATAACTTCCCTCGGTATCATCCCATCAACTCTTCTACAGTAACATTGGTAATACCAGAACCGTTTTCTCTAATCAACATTGGGAGAATATGTTCAATATTCTTGGAATGTTTGAAGATACAAAACAAAGAAAAGTAGCAGATGGGTGCCATCTGCCACTAGTTCCTCGTTGATTAGTTGATCTGTGCTAAGTTCCTTCTCATTAGAATTAACGTTTCGAGAATTGTGGAGCTCTTCTTGCTTTCCTGAGACCGTACTTCTTTCTTTCCACCATTCTTGGGTCTCTTGTGAGGAATCCGTTTTCTCTCAATGTACCTCTTAAATCCGGATTATAAGTAAGTAATGCCCTTGCCAATCCAAGCCTCACTGCTCCTGCTTGACCGTTCTTGCCTCCACCACTCACTCTGACAAGTATATCAAACATGCCTTCCAGTCCCACTGTCTTGAGTGGTTCCACTGCATGGAGTGTCCATACTTTATTTTCAAAATATTCATTGAACCCCTTGTATTCAACATCGTTGATCATTATCTTTCCAGTTCCTGGTTTAAGGTAAACTCTGGCAGTTGCGGTCTTCCTTCTACCAGTTCCCATATAAACGTCTGCCATCTATTTCCCTCCTCCTTAGAGAAGCTCTACCTTCTCAGGTTTTTGTGCTTCATGTGGATGATTTTCACCAGTGTAAACTTTCAACCTTTTGAATTGATGACTACCGAGTGTCGTCTTTGGAAGCATCCGTTTTACAGCTAACTCAACGACTTTTTCAGGATTTTTTTCCATCAACTGTTTGGCTGTACGCTCTTTCAGACCTCCAGGATATCCTGAGTGATGATAGTATACTTTTTGTTGAAGTTTCTTTCCAGTCAATTTTACCTTATCTGCATTTATAACAATAACGAAATTTCCATTATCAAGGTGTGGTGACCAAGTAGGTTCATTTTTTCCTTGGAGCAACAGCGAAATTCTTGTAGCCAGACGCCCCAATGGTTTATCAGCAACATCTACAAGGTACCACTTTCTCTCAACTTTAGGAAATGAAGTTTTTTGAACAGGTAATGGTCTTGCCATTGTCCTTCCTCCCTTCAAAATCAAACTTGATTCTATTCTCTGAATTTCTTATTCTCAATTTTCAAAAATCTTGCTTATCCGTGGTCTAATTAAACCATTCACAACAGAATTTATGGAGAATTTTAATGCGTTAAATCCTGCAATCCATGGTAACAATTTCAGCGTTTCTTCAAAAGGTATCTTCCAATAAACCGGAACAACAAGCATATTTAGAAGGACCATAACACCGCTTACAATTAACACTCCCACGATATATCCTAATATTTCAAAGACTCTGTTTTTTCTTATCCTGTATATGTATATTACCGGGAGCAAATACGCGATTCCAGCAATAAAATCCATTGTGATTCCAACGATATCGCCAGATTTGAGCAAATAGAAAAGCACATCCTTTATAAGCTGTATTATCACACCATCCAGCGGGGTGAAAATGAAACCCGCCAACAATGGTAGGATGTCACTCGGATCATATTTGAGAAAACTCACAGCCGGAAATATTGGAAACTCTAAGAACATAAGGCCTGTTGCTAAAGCAGACATTATACCTATCGTTGAAATCCGAGTAACAGAGCTTTTCTTCAACTCAATGTTCCCCTTTCGAATTCACCAGTGTTGTAGAAAAGATTTCTCTTATTTCTCGTCAAGAATAACAACATATTTTCTGTTGTTTTTGACAGTAAACTTTACAAAGCCATCTTTAAGTGCAAACAGTGTATAATCTCTGCCCATGCCAACATTCTGGCCAGGCCAGAACTTTGTTCCTCTCTGCCTAACAATTATGTTGCCTGCTACGACTTTTTCGCCATCTTGTTTTTTTATTCCAAGGTATTTTGGATTGCTATCCCTTCCGTTTCTGCCTGCGCCACTTGCTTTTGCAAACAACTGTATGTTAATGCGCATCATCGTCCACCTCCAGATGTATATAGCTAGGATATTGCTGTGCTATGTCTTCTAGCGTTTTTATCAATTCAGATACAAACCTTTGAGATATCTCATTATTTGGTATATCTTCTACTTTTAGGTATCCTTCTTTTATCTTGACATTAGCACCATCTTTTTCTAAAGCACGTGCAGTGTGCTGAGATACGGCACTTACTGCTGCACAGACTATATCTTGTCCCTTTTTTGAGTAGCTTGCATGTCCGACTATCTCAAAATCGGAGAACGTACCATTGATTCCATTGAATTTACACCGAATCATGGTTAAGAATTTCAGAATCAGTCTATTTATGTTTCAATGATTGCATTGAATCTGCGTTCCATTCGTTAGGCTGTTCTACCGAATTTGACGTCTTCTCGGCAATTTCTATTTTTTCTATCTTTATAGTTGTATACCACTGCCGATGACCATTTATGGTCTTGTGCCCTTTTCTTGGAATGAATTTACCGACTAAGATTTTCCTTGCCCTTGCGTGTTCGACAACCGTACCAGTTATGTCTACGTTCGTGAGGTATGGATGTCCAATCAGAGTTTTTCCATCATCAGTTTTAACCATGATTACTTTCTCAAGGGTAATAGTCTCACCCTCAGAAACGCCGTTCATTTTCTCTGTGTGGAGAAGTTCTCCAACCTCTACTTTGTACTGCTTTCCACCGCTTTCTACAATAGCGTACACACAATCCACCTCCTATTGCTATATACAGGCACTAAAACACGTAAGCTGAGATGTGCGGGAATCCCAACTGTTTGAAAGACGCGTTTTATGTACCATGAATACCATACGCATAGCCTATTTTATCACCTATATCAATAAATTAAGATAATTTTTTGTTAATGTATTTTTACTTTTCACAACATGATGCTTGACACATTCACATAATATGTCAACAACATTGGTAGTGTAATGTAGAGGTTAACGTTGTTTTAGTGAATAGTTTGATTTTTCCAAAATTATGTGTTAAAATATAATATCGCTAATAACATTGAAGCATACTTATGAGTACAAGGAGGATAGGTATTATGGAGATTTTAAAAGTGAGTTCAAAGTCTAACCCCAACAAAGTTGCAGGTGCTATTGTTGGTTCACTGAAAAAGAACGAAAAGGTTGAGATTCAAGCTATAGGTGCGGGTGCTGTTAATCAAGCATCAAAATCCTTAGCTATTGCAAGAAGGTTTCTGGAACAAGAACAGTTGGACCTTTATGCTGTTCCAGCGTTTATAGAAATACAGATTGGAAATGAGACAAGGACAGGTATATCGTTCAAAGTCTATCTTAAGAAATAAGAAATTGTGATTTAAACCGAAGCTGTTAACGTTGATAATGGAAGAGTTAAGGAATATTGCAGAGATTTGCATAACAGACCAACGTATCTACGACATAATAACATCTATAGCAAGTATGTCAGAAGAAGAGATTAAGAACTTTAAGAGTAAGGTACTTACTTATTTCATAAACAAGAAATCACAAGAAGACATTGAAGCTTACAAATTCTATAAACTTGTGTTAGAGGATCAAAATGCGCAGAAGATTCTCGATTTTTGTCTTGAAATTAGAGAGAAAAATCAGTAGAAGATCAAGAAATCAAGAACATGTGGTGCCTTTAGGCACCTTTTTTAAGTTACATAGTTTCTAGAATTTGAATGAGATTTTAGAAATTGCCATTGCATGGAAAGTGGGTGAATTTCTTGAAGGTTGGAGGCCAGGCGGTAATTGAAGGTGTTTTGATGATGGGGAAAAAAGTTGTCGTTGCAGTTAGAGGATCGGATGGCAATATAGCAGTCAAGGAAATAGGTGGCGTATCTCAGAACAATAAATGGATGAAATACCCGTTTATCCGTGGTTTTGTCAGTCTTTTTTATTCTTTGTCTTTCGGTTTGAAGGCAATTGATCTGAGTGCAGAATTGTCGTCAGGCGAAGAGATGAAGAAGAGCGAGTCGGTGATATCCATACTAATAGCAGTGGTTCTTGCCATAGGCCTGTTCATAGTTGCCCCAGCATATATCACAAAGTGGATAGGTATTAGGAATAACGAGTTTTTGTTTTCTTTGATAGATGGGTTTATTAGGCTTGGCATATTTTTACTTTACGTATGGGGAATATCACTTATGAAAGATGTGAAAAGAGTTTTTCAATATCATGGTGCAGAACATAAGACGGTCCATAACTATGAGAGTGGAGAAGAATTAAGCATCGAAAATGCAAGGAAGTATTCTACTATACATCCCCGCTGCGGCACAAATTTTTTGATGATATTCCTCATAGTCGCAGTCTTGGTCCATAGTTTGTTTGGCTTATTTGGCACTTTGAACATGTTCCAAAGGATTTTAGTACGCTTGATTGCTTTACCCATCGTTGCAGGTATCTCATACGAATTGTTAAGATTGTTCGACAAGTACCCAAAATTGAGGATATTGGCAGCCCCAGGTATGCTGTTGCAGAAACTGACAACAGCTGAACCAGATGATTCCCAGTTAGAGGTTGCCATCGTCTCTCTTAGGCATGCCCTCGGCATGGAGGATGAAGTTGAGCTGGTAAACAAAAATGATAGCATAGATACAGAGATAGATAAGCCAGTTGAATTTTTGGGATGAAATAAGCACAAAACCAAGCGTTAAGGAGTATGCTAAGATCAAGAAAACCGGCAATCCGAATTGCTCACTCCCAATGTAGTGAAGGTGGTATCTATCTGGTTTAAAAGGATTCTTCTTTATCAAAATCCTTCTAAAAAACGAGGACGTAATTTCGTATATGGGGTATCCAAAAAAGATAACTATTTTGGGAAGTTCTGTTGGTAGGTTTGTTAAGTTGTTTGATATAAAAATATATGACAACATAAATGCCCCAGAATCGCCCATGAATATCTTTTCGTCCAGATTAAACAGCAAGAGTATAAATAATGGAAGCACCAACCAGAGACTTCCCGTAAATGCAGAGTATATGAGCGAAACGCCTAGAAGGAGGCCGTTGATTCCATCGATCAAGTTGAATGCATTCATTATCACTGTAAACCAAATTACTGTGGCAACTCTATCAATAGTGTAGTTGTCTGTAATCATGACTAGGTTACTTCTTGAATATATTATACCGACGAGAATCTGCATCACAAGTTTCATGTAATATGGTAGTTCAAATATATCATCAAGGATGCCGATGACGAAAATTAGGTAGAAAGAAAAATCAGAGACGAATCTATTTTCAATCAACCCTATCTTTGAAAGTATTATTATGCTAATAAACAACACAACACCACCAATCAATGGTACAGGTTGGGTGTGTGTTTTTCTTTCATTTGGATATTCCATGAGTATTCCTGTTCTTGTCGAAAAGAACCTAAGCAATATGATTAGGATCAATGGCAGAACAGAGAAAGCAACAAATTCAGATAAAGTGAAAGGCTCAATCGTGAGAATTATTTACTCCCCCTACTTTATTGTATTTTTCAAGAGTTATCACTAGAATCAGATATTACTTGAGAAAAAGAATCGAGAATATAATCGCTATAGCGAGATTCCAAGCGCTGAAAACACCTACGATCTTTTCTTCTGTCCAACCAAGTAACTCAAAATGGTGATGTATCGGTGCCATTCTGAAAACCCTTTTGCCTCTTAACTTCATTGATCCTACTTGTAGTATCACACTTATTGTCTCTAAGAGGAATATCACGGTGAAAAAGAGTAAAGGAAGTTCGTTTTCTGTCATTAGTGCATAGGTTGAAATATATGCCCCTAATGCCAGAGATCCTGTGTCTCCCATGAATATCTTCGCAGGCCTTGTGTTGTATATAAGAAAAGCTAAGAGCGGAACAAGAACGACAAAAATCATCTTGTAGTTTTCAATACTATTTGTAATCAATGCAAATGGAACCATACTTGACATGAAAACCCATCCAGCAAGCCCATCAAGTCCATCGGTAAGGTTTACTGCATTGGAATATCCGGCAACGAGAAACATTGTGAATAGATAGAACAGCCATTTTGGGACCCCGAATCCAAATATACTGCTGGGCCTGTATTTCAATATCGTGTATGCTACCCATATCGAAAATGCAAACTGAAGAAAAAGTTTTTGCCATGCTCTAAGACCTAGAGATCTCTTCTTCCTTACGCTCATATAGTCATCTAAGAAGCCTATAAACCCATAGAATATTAAAGTAAGCATTAATTCGATTGGAAGCTTTAAGAAAAGTCCAGATATGATCGTTATCAATATGAAAATGATACCGCCTGCCGTTGGCGTTCCAGCTTTATAATTATGAAGATCTGGTCCTTCTTCCCTTATGTACTGTCCGACCTTTAATCTTCTCATGTATTCTATATACTTTGGGTAAACAGACACAGCTATAATGAACTCCGCTAAGAATACTAAGAACACTAACAAACGGTCTGGTAGCATATTCCTTTTACTCCTTCCAAGATGAGGGTGACTTAAGTTATTCGTCAAGAATGCTATAAACAATTCTTTCTAACTCAACTGCCCTTGAAGCTTTAAAATAAACAGTTCCCGAAAAATCGGGTTTAAGAACTCTATCGCTGAGAAAATTTGTGACTTCTTCAAGCGAAGGACTTCTAAAAATCAGATTCGAAGTATTTATGTATCTGGATTCTTCCTCATTATCCAAAACTATTATTCCATCGAAGTTCTCAAGTAGTTCAGAAAGTTGCCTATGGTAATACTCTGAATACTCACCGAGCTCTTTCATCGCACCTACAACTGCATAATATGGTCTAGGGAAATTCAATAAAACCTCTTCAATTCCAGCTTTAAATGATTCATAACTAGCATTATAAGAATCGTCGATTATATAGCCAGCTTGGTAATCATGTACGTTGAATCTCCCTTTAAGCGCTCTGAATTCAAGTAAGCTATTGGGGTTGAAAATGATGTCCAACATATCACATACAGAAAAAGCTACAAGAACAGAAAGGGTCATCACCTTTGTCCAGTAGCCTGGTAAACAGTAGAAATAATTTTCTCCCCCAGTACAGAAATTGATCAGTGTTGATTTTCCATTGAATTTCTTGCCCTTTAGCGTGTAATCTCCACCATTAGTACCGAAGTATTTACACTTTCCGCAGTTCCATTTTCTCATTCTTTCATCATCATAATTTACCAATGCTTGCTTTGATTTTTCAACGATCTGCCATTTACCCTTGAATATACTTTCCAGATCTCCGGCAATACCCACATGTGCACTTCCTACGTTCAGTAGTATACCAATATCTGGTGGAAAAAACTTGCACAGATACTCGATATCTCCTACCATGCGTTGCCCCATTTCTAAAACCAATATCTTCTCTCCATTGTATGAATTGATTATGGATAGCGGAAGACCAATCTCGGAATTCAGATTTCCTTCATTTTTGAAGGTTGGAATTTCAGCATTTAACACATTCCAGAGGATTTCCTTCGTTGTGGTTTTGCCATTGGAACCAGTAAGCCCTACTATTTTGGGGTGAGCACTGTTTATTATTTCTCCAGCCAGCTCTCCCAAAAACTCTATTGTATTTGGAACTATTATCTGGTTACTTAAATGTAAATCTCTCTCTACAATAACTGCGAATGCACCATTTTGAACTGCTTGGTTAACAAAGTCATGCCCATCAACTCGTGCCCCTTTAATTGCAACAAAGACATCACCTGTCTTAACTTCTCTGGAATCTACCACGAAACGATGCCCCAACAGATTACTGACTCTCATGATATGCCACGTTCCTTATTCTTTTGTTGAACATCAATCTCTTGAATTATGATTCTTATTGATTTTCGAAAGTATTATGTCTAGTGTTATGTCTCTGTCTTTAAACGGTATCTTAAGTGTGTCTGTAATGATTTGGTATGGCTCATGGCCGCGACCCGTAATCAAGACAACATCTCCGCGTGTTGCCAATGTAATGGCTGTATCTATTGCTTCTTTTCTATTTAGAACAGTCAGAGAAAGCGAATCTGGCATAATTCCCTTTTCTACTTCTCTTATTATCTCCTCGGGATCCTCGCCTCTTGGATCATCTGTCGTCAATATCGCTATGTCAGACAACTTTGTCACTACTTCAGACATCATTGGCCTTTTTCCTTTATCGGCTTGTCCACCGGCTCCGTAAACTACTATTAATCTACCTTTTGTAAGTTTTCTTGCAGTAGTTATAACCTTTTCAAGTGCATCGGGAGAATGTGCAAAATCTATGATAACTTCTATACCCAACTTTCTTGCCTCCGGAATTGGTTCAAATCTACCATCTACCCCACGAAATGTAGATACATGACTTATCACTTCATCTATGTCATACCCTATTTCGACCAGTCCTGCAAGCACCAAGGCTATGTTGAAGGCGTTGTACTCACCTATCATCTGTGTATACACTTTCTTCTCACCGTACGGTGTTCTCAGATTGAAAATTGTTCCATTCCAAGAGGTCGAAATATTAGATATCCTGTAATCCGCCTTTTCGCTTACACCTATCGAGACAACCTTTGGAAGGTTCTTACCGTTAAGCAATTTTAAGTAGTCTTCATTTATGACAGCAACACCGTCTTTTTTCAGTAAATCGAACAGATGAATTTTTGCGTTTGCATAATGCTCAAATGATGGATGGTAATTGAGGTGATCTCTGGTAATGTTGGTAAGTCCAGCTATATCAAACCTCACAGTTTCAACCCTTGCCTGATCTAGAGAATGTGAAGAAACCTCCATAGAATAGTAACTCCCACCATTTTTGTATGTTTTTGACATATTCTCCATTATGATGATCGCATCTGGAGTAGTGTTGTGTATATAGAATTTATCGCCCATTATATCGTTCATTACTGTACCTGAGAGGCTTCCAGTCAATCCTATCTGCTGCATGATGTGGTGGAAAAGATGTGCACAAGTAGTCTTTCCATTTGTTCCTGTAATTCCGAAGGTAATAAGACGATTATAGGGATGCTCGAAAAACGCATCGGCAAGGTAAGCCTCAGCCAGTTTGCTGTCGTAGACCTGTACATAAGGAATATCCGAGTTCACCTCTTTCTCTGTGACAAATGCTATGACATTTCCCTCGTTATAAAGCTTCTCTACTATGGTGTGAGAATCGAAATTGTTACCAACTCTACATATAAAGACCGTACCAGCTTCAATCTTTGTAGAATTATTGGAAATGTACTGAACGTCAATTTCCTTGAGTTCATCGGTGATATTATCTTTCACTACCAGCTTATTTATACTCTCTAATAGTTTACCAAGTTTCAACTCCACTCACCCCTCTAATATAGACTGACTTGAAAAGGAGCATAATATCCGAAATATCCGATACATAGTTCAACTGAAATTATAACACTCTATAGAAATTCTTCAATGGGAGTAAATAGGATTAGTTGAAGAAAAAACATCCCAGACTTATCATGCCTGAGATGTTTAGTTGTATGCTAAACTCAGATACAAATACAGGTTTTCCATCATATTGCTGTGTCGTCATTGAATGGGTTTTATAAGTCTATAAAAAGTTTCTATTTCTCTATCATCGATATTTTGCTCTCTTACTGGGCAATTCATCATGTTTTGCAGATATGCGAACGCAGTATTTTTCCAGCTATATCTATTCGCCAATAGTAGTGATTTCTCATTTGTAAATTGTGTCAATGATATATACAGTTTAGAACTTATATCCTTAATATCATCTGGATCGATCAACAATCCCTCTCCGCCAGATAATATCTCCACAGGGCCTCCATTTTTAGTAGCCACTAGTTTTAGACCACAGGCTGCAGCTTCGATAATAGCTAATCCAAAAGGTTCATATGTAGCTGGGAGAACAAAAACAGAACCTCTTTTTGCACACACCCTATAGAAACTGGCTAGGGTAATCTGATCAGATATATTCGCAAAGAAAATGCTTCTCCCGATTTCTGCTTTAGCAATATCTATTATCTCTTTCAATATCCTAGCTTCTTCTGTGTCGTTTTCGTAAGCGAATTTCTCAATGTCGTCTATTCCTCTTAATATTATGAAGAGATTTGCAGATGAAAGCAACTGTTCATCATTCAGAAACGCCTTTACAACAGATATGTGATTTTTCTTCTTGTCGATTCTGCTTGACATCAATACAAAGGGTAACCTTTGCCTATTTAGAGGAGCCTTTGACAATTTCTCTTCAATGTATTTTTCCATCAATAAGTCAATTTCGCTTTCTCTCGTATTGAATATTTTATGATTGATTCCAGGAGGAATCACTTTGAACTTATCATCATAAGGGTTGCACATATATGCCTTATGAGAATACTGTTCATACCTTTCCTGAGTAGTACTACACACAACAAAAGAGGCATATTTCAATGCCAAATTCTCTGCACATGTTCTTATCGAAAACTTGTATTTCTTTTCGATCTCTTCTTCATCACAGCCTATGGCAATCAGCTTATCTCTTTTCCAAGCTCCCAACGAATGGGCTGTGAATGAGAATGGTATAGTCGTTCTCTTCATAAATAGCACTCCACTTACTCCACCGTCACCGTAGTGGGTCGTTACAAACTCTGGAAAGCTCCCTTCAGATTCATAAAACCTGTAGATACCATCCACATATTCTGGCAAGTAATCCCATAAATCCTCTTTTCTTAGGAATTGATTACCTGCAAAAGGAATACGTACTATCCTAACATTTGGTGCATCAGGGTAGAAATCAAATTGTTCGGAAAACTCTCGCCATTTTTCATCATTTATCAGCCGAGTAATTATGTCTACCTGTATTCCAAGTTCACCCATTGCTTTCGCAAGTTCCTTCACATAGACAAGTTGTCCGCCAAAATCGGGATGCTCGGCTAGATGACTGTCGTTCCTATCGAAATTAGCTTGCGGATTGAAGAACGCAATATGCGTTATTCCTCGAATGTTATTGCTCATCGAATCGCCTCTTTTCTGATTTCGGGATTCTTGGACTGCGGCTAGTTCTCACCAATTCTCACCAATTATCGTAGAATCTAAAAGCACATCTGCCCCTACAAAACCTAGTATGTACCCTGCTATCTTACTACCAACTACACAAGAATCAAAAAAGTTCTTTTTCTCAAGCAATCCATAGTATATTCCTGCCCAAAAACCATCTCCAGCACCTGTAGAATCGACAACTTTTTTGGCATGGGGTGGAATTGGAATAATCGTTTTGCCATCGGATACGAAAGCACCATTCTCACCTGCTGTGAGGACAACATTCTTGACTCCTGCATTGTGAAAACACGCGATATAGTACTTGATTTTATCATCAAAGTCGTACTCTACGTCGCCAAAAATAGCGATGGAATCATCCAACGATGGTTTTGAATACTCAACAAATTGCATGATACTAGTTATTCTATCTCTATCGATCCTACCGCAACTAAAGAGTTCATCTCGACAATTTGGGTCAAATGCTATTTTTACATTTCTTTCCAATGCCACTTCAAGTAACCTGTCCGTTATTTCTGAAACAGGTTTAGTAGTAAATGGCCAACAACTGAAGTGTACAAATTCAACGTCGTTAAAAATCTCGTTATTTGGATACTCCAAGAATCTATCTGCACCACGAATAGCAAAAAATCTCGGGCTAAATTCTGTTCTTTGCACAAAAACAAGCGTTGTTCCGACTGTATCGTCTACTTGAATATATGATATGTCAACACCATAGCCTGAAAGGTTCTTTATGATCCTCTTACCTATTATATCATACCCAACCCTTGAAAGCATCCTTGCTTTTTTGCCAAGTTGTGACAGATATCGAGCTATGTTTCCTGGAGACCCACCTAATTTTAGAATAAAATGCTCAGCATTTTCAAAATGCTCTTCCGTTATCATATCAGCTAATAACTCTCCAACGAACAAGACCATGCCATTTTCACTCTCCAGAAATATATTCTTGTTCTATCCCTTCACGCCACCAGTACTTAAGCCTGCGATGATTCTATTCTGGAATATGAGTACTAACACAACCAAGGGAACGGTAACTATGACAGCAGCAGCCATCAGTTGTCCCCATGGCTGTTCGTATTGAGTCCTTCCAGCAAATAGTGCTATTGCAACGGGGACTGTGTAATAATCAGGTTTTTGCATGAATGTAAAGGCGAATAGAAATTCATTCCACGCACTTATAAATGTTAACAAACCAGTGGCAACAAGCCCGGGTGCAGACATGGGGAACACTATTTGAAACAACGTTCTGGTCCTTGAACACCCATCTATCGCAGCCGCTTCTTCTATTTCCTTGGGCAGGTCTCTGAAAAAGTTTTGTAATATCCACGTTGTCAGAGGAAGGGTTATTGCAACATATGGGAGAATGAGACCTAGGTATGTATTTATCAATTTCATCTTCCGCAAAATAACGAATAGGGAACCAAGAATAGAGATCTGTGGGAACATACTAACTGCCAAAATCAATATCATCACGAATGATTTACCTTTCATATGTAGCCTTGCTATCGCATAACCAGCAAATGAACCGAAGATAAGAGTTACCAATGTTGTAATACCTGAAACGACTATGCTGTTCCAAATATTGACATGAAATGGTCTTTCTTGGAAGACCTTGACATAGTTTGAAAATGTCGGTGATTTTGGCCAAAGCGTAGGATGTGGATCAAAAAGTTCTTTATTTGGCTTTAATGATGATATAATTGCCCAATAAAATGGGAAGATACACCAAATCAGAACGAAGATAACTGAAACGGTAAGAACTATGTTATATATAATCCTCTTAGTCTTCACGGACATTTTTCTCACCCCACAGTTCCTGTCACTCAAGCTTTATTTTGAGTGATCTAATGTATATTACTGCAAACACTGAAATCAGAGCAAATATGATAACTGATAGTGCAGAACCGTATCCAAACCATGCACCAGTGAATGCCCTATCCATCAAAAGCACACGATTGTAAACCGCAAGTGTCTCTGTATTGACACTCCCACGAGTCATAATGAACACGACGTCAAATACTCTCAAAGCATCCAACGTTCTGAATATCAAAGCAACCCCTATCGTTGACTGGATCAACGGTATGGTGATTTTTGAGAACCTTTGCCAGACATTTGCTCCGTCTATTCTTGCAGCTTCATAAAGTTCTTCAGGAATCAATTGTAATCCCGCAAGTATTAAAAGTGCCATGAACGGAGTCGTCTTCCACACATCTACTGCTATGATAGCCCACATAGCAGTTTGAGGTGAGCCTAGTATGGGGACGCCCGGTTTTATCATATGCAATGCCTCCAAGAGTTTCGTGATAATACCAGTTGAAGGCTCGAACATCCATTTCCACATTTGGGAGGATATAGCAGTTGGAATTGCCCATGGAATCAACATCGCTGCCCTGACAGCACCACGAAGCTTAAATGGTTGGTTCACCAAGACGGCAATCAACAACCCCAGTATTGTTTCAAACAAGACAGAAATAATAGTAAAGAAAATCGTATTTTTCAAAGCATCGAGAAATCTAGGGTCTTGGAAGAGATCGGCGTAGTTCTTGAATCCAACAAATCTCTTTTCTATGTCGGGTCGAAGACTAGCGTCGAAAAAGCTATTGTAAAAAGTTTGAAAAAGTGGTAAGAAAGCTATTATCGATATTACAAGAAGAGCAGGTAAGACCATTCCCCAAGCGATCAACGTTTCCCGAGTCTTAGCCTTCAAATCCTTCACCTCCAATCCTTACCATATGCTTTCTGCCGTCATTTGTTAAACAAACCGGGGATTTAAAATCCCCGGCTTGAGATATTGGAATTGTTTTCTGAGTTCAATTATCTTCCAGCAACAACCTTGTTTAAATCTTTCGCCATATCTTGGATCGCTTGTTGGGCAGTCATTTGTTGTGTGAGAGCTGCATGCAAGTATTTCTGCATAACATCTGAAATCTCGCTATACTTTGCTGTTCTTGGCCTTGGTTCTGCATTGACGAACATACTGTAAAGCTCAACCATGAACGGTGCTGCCTTCTTGAGTTCTGGATCTTTGTAAACGTCTACCATTGTTGGGTTCTGACCTGCGTTGATTGCCTTGTAAAGTTGCTCGTCATAGCTCGTTAAGAATTTGACGAGTTTCTTTGCTGCTGCCTTCTCTTCAGGCGTCGCATTCTTGTTTATGCCGAGCATCCATCCGCCAAGCGTAGCTGCAGATCTGCCTGCAGGGCCCGCCGGAAGTGGAGCGACACCAACTTTGCCTGCAACTTTGGATTCCTTTGGATCGTTGAGTGTTGACCAGGCATATGGCCAGTTTCTCATGAACACTGCTTGACCATTCAGGAATGAAATTCTTGCTTCTTCTTCCATATAAGTAGTAACTGCTTGTGGAGAAACCTTGTACTTGTAAATCAGATCAACCATGAACTGAAGAGCGTCAACTGATGCTTTGCTATTTATCACGACTTTACCCGTATCATCAATAACGTCTCCTCCGTAGGAAATGAGAAATTCCATGAAATCACAGACTAGACCTTCATATCTTGCACCCTGCCACACAAAACCGTACATGTTCTTTTCTTTCGCAGTGATTGTCTGAGCTATTTTCACAAGTTCATCCCATGTCTTTGGAGGATTCTTGAATCCATACTTGTCGAGTAAATCCTTTCTGTAATAAAGAATTCCTGCATCCGTGAACCATGGAATAGCCACTATTTTGCCGTTTACTGTACCAGATTTGACGGTACCTGGTATGAACTTATCCAGTTCAAAATAAGATCTGTCTGCTGTCAGATCTTCCAAGAACGGTGCAAATTCCGCTGGCCAAATAACATCCAGCATGAACACTGTCGGCTCCTTTTCACCAGCTGCTAAATAGGTAACGTAAAGATCATGCCTCTCCGTTGAAGAATTTGGCATCGGCATGACCGAGACTTTGATATCTGGGTTTGCTTTCATAAACCGATCGATTTGTGCATATAGTACTTCAAGTTCCTTACCTACTGCCCCTGCCGTCATCGTTATGGTGACTCTTGAAAATGCTACCAGAGAAAGAACGAGTAACAGAGATACAACAAATAACTTTTTCATAACTACACCTCCCGGAATAAGTGTGAGTTCCTAAGATAGAACATTCAACCCTTTTAACAAGTATACAAGTATATTCGAATTTCAAACTTAATATATCACATGTGGACAAAAACAACCAAATATAGCTTCGTTGACTAATACGTCCGAAGCACGTGTAAAAATGAGCATAAAGCCAGTATTTCAGCTTGTTGGATAATAAATATCACATAATAGCCCTAATATCGTTAGAAAACACTTATCACATTATTGTACAATATACGTGAATACATATTCGAAAATCGAATGTGCTATGGAATTAATCACTCCTACACATGTATTGATGATACTTCGATATTCAATTCTACAAATTCATAGATTTTCATAAATTGCATATGAATAGGAGGACTGAGTATGGCGGTAGAACTACCTATGAAGAAGTTGGATGATTACAGAATTTTTGCCGAGGAAGATGTCGAAGAGATTAGGGAACTTGGTCAGCAATTGAGAGGCTTGAAGGTTGTACACGTGAACGCAACCGCCTATGGTGGTGGGGTTGCGGAGCTCTTGATGACGATCGTTCCACTTATGAGAGATGCAGGACTAGATGCGAGATGGGAGGTGCTAGAAGCTCCAGCGGAGTTTTTCAACGTTACGAAGAAACTTCACAATACACTTCAAGGAGCTAACATTGAAATTAGCGATGAAGAATGGGCACTGTATGAGAGAGTTAATGAAGAGAATGCAAAGAAACTGAACTTAGATGCGGATGTTGTGATAATACACGATCCACAAACAGCTTACGTGCCTCTGTACAGCGATGGAAAAAATGCAAAATATATATGGAGATGTCATATAGATACAAGTACACCGAATATGAAAGTCTGGAATAGATTAACGTCCAAGATGGGATTTTACCAAAAGGCACTTTTCCATATGATGGATTATGTAAAACCGCCATTTGACAAGATCGCTGTTGAATTTCCACCGAGTATAGATCCGCTCAGCCACAAGAACATGGAAATGAGTGAGCAAGAGTTAAAAAAGGTTGCCAACAGGTACGGTATAGACTTAGACAAGCCACTAATGACTGTTGTTGCAAGATTTGATCCTTGGAAGGACCTTTTCTCAGCAATAGATGTCTATAGGATTGTTAAGGAAAAACACGATGTGCAACTTGCAATAGTCTCATCGATGGCAAAAGATGACCCTGAAGGTTGGATATTCTTCGAAGATGTCTTGAGATATGCTGGTACAGACAGGGATATTCTTTTCTTGACAGACCTCAAGGGGGTCGGTCATAAGGAAGTTAACGCTATTCAGAGATTATCTACATTAGGTTTGCACACCGCAACACGTGAAGGTTTCGGCCTAGTAATAAGCGAAATGATGTGGAAGAATCATCCGGTAGTTGCAAGACCAGTCGGTGGTGTTAAAATACAAATAGATGATGGTGTGAGCGGGTATCTAAGGAATGATGTAAAAGAACTTGCAGATGCTGTTTCTAATTTACTTGAAAACAAAAGTCTACTCGATGAAATGGGTAAGAAGGCAAAGGAAAAAGTTAGAAAAACATATCTATCAACAGCAAATTTGCAGAGATATTTGAAGGTAATCGAATCGATCGTAGATTGACAAAACGATATTTTTCTGTTATATGAAGTTAATAACATTCTTGAGATGATATATACGGTGACGGGGGATATGGATTGAAGAACGAAACTAAGATCTTGCTTCACATAGTAAGGGAAAAGAAGATTCGTCGAAAAGATTTAGAAGCTATAATAAGCGTAACACCCTCAACGATGACTTATTTGCTTGACAAACTCAGGGATTATATAGACGTGGAAGAGGAGGCTTCCACTTTAGGAAAACCTCCTCAGGTTCTTTCCATCGCAAAAAAAGCTTGGAAAATCCTCGCAATAAACGTAGGTAGAGAAAAAGTAAGAGCTGTTTTATACAACGCAAAGGGAGAAGAACTGGAAAGCTTTGAACATAGAGTGAAAAAAGAAGACTTATCAAATGAGGGTATCAATGATGTTCTGAAGAAAACTATTGAAAAGTTCTATGATTATGATAGCATAGGAATAGCTTTTTCAGGAACAATCAATGGTGAGATAGTAGACTCAAAAATTCTCTTTCTTGAAGGATACGATCCTGTAAAATCGCTTCAACTCAAATCGCTTGGTGTACCTTACATCATCATATCAGATGTAGAGGCAATAGCCGCTTACGAATCCAAGACAACGGGAAAGAGCAAGGTCCTTGTGCTGAATTACGGCACTGGAATAGGTGCTTGTTACTATGAATATCATGCACTTTTTAGTAGAGATGAATTCAAGACTATACCATTTGGTCATCTATACGCTGGAGGTAATGAAAAGTGTTATTGTGGAAACGTGGGGTGTCTTGAGACCGTAGCATCAGATTATGTGATTGTAAAGAACTATCAAAACACGAACTTGAATTTCATTGATTTCATAAATAGAGAAGAAGAGTATTGGAAAACCTTGAAACTTGTTAGAAGTCTTCACAAGACTGATCAGAAGATGGCAAGTGAGTTGTACAAAGAAGTAATAAATCACTTAGCAATGTATTTAGGTAACACTTCCATACTGCTCGGGATAAATGAAATAACTCTCTACGGTGAAGGAGCCTCAAGCTGGTTAGCTGCGCAACTTGAGGAAAAAATCAATCACCTTGCCAGAAATTTCTCTGTATCCGTTAAGTATGGAAATGTTTCGGATGCCGTAGAAAGAGGGATATCTTTAGAAGCTGCTATCAATCTTATCAAAAGGAAACTTACTAGGTAGTGGTTCTAACATCTTGCGGATTACCCGGAGGTATTGTCATGTATATCATTCTCATTGGCGGTGGCACAGGTTCGGGAAAAACAACAGTTACGAACAAGATCATGGAAAGACTTAACAGCGAGAATTGTGTTATGTTGCCAATGGATAACTATTACAAAGACATGGGACATATACCTTTGGAGGAAAGAAAGAAATACAACTATGACCACCCTGATATGATAGAACACACGCTCATCGTTAAGCATGTAAAGGAGTTGCTAAGTGGTAGAAACATAGAGCTTCCCGAATATGATTTTACGCAATATACTCGAAGTGGTAGGAACATAAAGATATCTTCTAAACCTATCTTGCTCATAGAAGGAATATTTGCATTGTACTACGATGAGCTAAGGGCTATTTCTGATTTAAAGATATTCGTAGACGCAGAAAGTGACGAGAGGTTCATAAGAAGACTGCAAAGAGATATATTTGAACGTGGAAGATCTATAGAGTCTGTCATAAGTCAATATCTGAACACGGTCAAGCCTATGCATGATGCATATGTTGAACCTACAAAGAGGCACGCAGATATAATAATTCCACATGGCGGATACAACGAAAAGGCGATCAACGTAGTGGTAGAATTTGTCCAAAGCATGTTGTAAAACCATTTCTAGCAATTGATATAGACAATGAGGAATGCACATAAAATAGCAGCACATCTCCCACCAATCGGTGGGATTTTTTCTTGAAAAAGGCTATAATTTATGTATAATTATCTCAAAGAAATAAGACAAGAAATGGAGGAATCTCATGAAGGTGCATGTTTTTACGTACGGTTGCCAGATGAACGAAAACGATACAGAGATTGCAAAACAGCTACTTGCGAACGCTGGCTTCGAGATTGTACCATCGGAAGATGAAGCCGACATCGTTATACTCAATACCTGTGCTGTCAGGAAAAAATCTGAGGAAAAGGTCTACAGTCACATAGGAAAGTTAAGAAAGAAGCACAAGAAAATTGGTATAATGGGTTGTGTTGCTGAAAAGGAAAAGGAGAATTTATTCAAGCGTGGTGTATCATTTGTAGTGGGTACACGCGCACTGAACAGAATACCAGAGGCAGTGAGGAATTCGAAAAACGGGAACAAGTTGATATTCCTTGAAGACACATTGAATGAAGTAGAGTACCAAAATATCGAAACGAGATCTTCAAAACACCATGCTTGGATTACTGTAATATACGGTTGCAACAGATTCTGCACCTATTGTATTGTACCTTACACAAGAGGTAGAGAGAAATCAAGACCTATCAATGAAGTTTTGACCGAAGTAGAAGCCCTGGCAGATAGAGGATACAAAGAGTTTACATTTTTGGGTCAAAATGTGGATGCTTATGGTAAAGATTCAGAGGATGGGGCATCACTTGCAAAGTTACTTTCCGAAGCCTCAAGAGTAGAAAATGTGAAGCGTCTTTGGTTCTTGACTTCGTATCCGTCAGATTTTTCTTTAGAAATTCCGCAGGTGATGAATCAAAGTGAGAAAATCGCAAGGTCCATCCATCTTCCAGTTCAGCATGGGAGTAACAGAATATTGAAGGCGATGAATAGGAGATACTCAAGGGAAGAATATATCGAACTGATAAACAATATAAGAAGCATACTTCCTGATGTCTCCATTTCGAGTGACATAATTGTTGGATTCCCCGGTGAGACCGATGAGGACTTTGAGGAGACAGTTGCACTCGTTGAAAAAATGCAGTTTGAAAGGCTGAATTTAGCCATTTACTCGCCTCGTGAGGGAACCGTAGCATGGAAGTATTTGAAAGATGACGTACTTCACGAAGAAAAGGTTCGAAGAATGTCTTTCCTGCTCAACCTTCAAAAAAGGATTAACAGAGAACTAAATGAGAGCTATCAAGGAAGAGAAGTAGAAGTCATCGTTGAATCAAGTGCAAAAAACGGATTATTCTACGGAAGAGATGTAAGAAACAAGATAATTTCGTTCAATGGTTCAGAAGAACTGATAGGTAAAAGCGTCCTAGTAAGAATCGAGAAGATATCAGCTGGACCGCTATTCGGGGTTATCACCAAGACTCTTGATATTTAAGTTGATGTTTTGGTATGTAGTTGCTGATTGTATATTGTATGTGGTATAACGATAGGTTTCTAATAAGTTTTAATGAAATTTTAAGTTTCGAATGATACTCTATATACGGAGGTGATTATTGTGAATAAGATACATTTAAAACTATCTATTCTTGTAGGAGTTTTTCTCGTCTTTACGGTATTAATCACATTTGGTGCAGAGTACATTGTTAGAGTTGACCAAATGGAATTGGGAAAAATTAAAAGTGAGAATACCAAGAATGGTTGGGTCAGTATTAGTAATCTGGAATATGGTGAGAAATACACTGTCGAAACAAGAACTGTCTACGGTAAGACAGGATATTTCGAGCAATACGAGGCTATATTCAAAACAAATGATGAAATTGTTGCAAAGATCCTTGGAACAAACAAACAGAATCGTGTTTCTATAATTCTGTACATGTACTATGACCCGAAAAACCCGTCTGTCAAGACATTTACGTTTGATAATACTGAAATGGTAATCTTGGACAACAATTTCGTGATCCCACACTTTGAGATGATGTTGAAAACACCTAGTCCGGTGTTCACGATACTGATCCCACAAGCATTGTTTGACCCTTCGAAAACGGAGAAGGCTTCCGGCACGGCACAATTGAAACGTACAGCCGATGGGAGATATATTTTAACCTATGAGGGACTACAGATAACTATTGTGACAGATAAATCTGGGATAGTAACTATGGAGTACTCGAATGGCATAACAGTTGAGAGGGTGAAGAAATAACTGAAAACATCGGATTATTTAAAGAAATACGGGGTAAGTTTGAAAAAATCTTTAGGGCAGAATTTCCTGTCAAGCGAAGAGTACGCAAATAGGATTGTTGAAGCATTAAATATCGAAAAAGGTGATAAAATTTTGGAAATAGGGGCAGGGGCGGGGACTTTGACCATCTCTTTGGCAAAGACCGGAGCCAAGATTTATGCCATTGAAATAGATAACAGAATGGAACCGATACTGAAAGAAAGATTGTCAGAATATACCAACGTCGATCTGATTTTTGAAGATTTCCTTAAACTCGATATTTCATTCTTACCCGATGGATACAAATGCGTCTCAAATATACCATACTACATAACTGCGCCAATAATAAAAAAGTTGATTTTCACAAAATTCGATGTACTCTACCTTATGATGCAAAGAGAAGTTGGAGAAAGGTTACAAGAAAAACCCGGTAGCTCAAACCGAGGGTTTCTTTCAGTCGTTCTGCAAACCGTAGCAGACCTTGAAAAGGTATTTATGGTTCCTAAAAGTGCTTTTGTACCAAATCCGGAAATAGATAGCATCGTATTGAAAATAAAGAAGAAATCATCGATACCGTTTGTTTCTTCTGAGGAGCTCTTGAGTTATTGGGAATTCGTCTCATCTTGTTTTGGCCAGAAAAGAAAGACTATTTACAACAATCTAAAAACATTTAGACTAGAGAGAACAACGATCGAAAGCATTCTTAGAGGTATCTCGAAAAATGCAAGGCCCGAACAATTAACAAATGACGAATTTGTAAGTATTTGGAGAAGATGGAAAGTAGAAAAGACTTCATTAGATGGAGGAAATATATGAGCACACAGAGAGTATTTGTCTTCGATCTAGACGGTACTATCCTAAATTCCAGGAACGAATTTCCGCTAGAAACCAGAGACGTAGTACTAAACATACTGACGAAAGGCGATAAAGTAGTTTTTGCAACAGGCCGTATGCTTATCTCTGCAAAAAAAATGTTAGACAGGGTCTTTGGTGACCAGGGCAATGTCTTCCCTATTATCTCTTACAATGGTGCAGTTGTGTACGTACCAACAGAAGGATTTATCTATGAAAAGACAATTCCCCTAGACGTAGCTCACATGGTAATAGACTTCTTTAGACAAAGAAATATCCATGTGCACAGTTATGTTGATGATGTGCTCTACAGTGAGAAGGATGATGACGAGATAAGACTGTATTCAAAACATGCCGATGTTCCCTATACAATAGTCGAAGACTTGAAGAAGCTTCGTGAACCTATAAAACTGCTTGGCGTTGCTGAAGCACATACACTTGATGAAATAGCACCAGCATTACAAGAAATAACTAAAGGCAAGGCAAATGTATTCAAGAGTTTTCCGATATTTCTAGACATCATTCCAGAGGGTACGAATAAGGGAATTGCACTAGAGTTGCTAGCAAAACATATGAACTTTGACCTTAGTTCTACGATCGTTTTTGGGGATAACGAGAACGACATATTCATGTTCGACGTGGCTGGAATGAAGATAGCAGTCGAAAATGCCGTGCCAAGACTGAAAGAGGTGGCCGATTTTGTCAGTAAATCTAATGAGGAAAATGGTGTTTTCTTTGCTCTTGTTAAGTTGTTCCCTGAATATCTTAGGTAGTCCTATTAACAAATCAGTCCAGATCAATAGCAGTCGATTAGAAAGCATAATTAGTGATGTATCGCTCCTCACATTGGGAAGCTTAGGTAATCTCTCGTTAGCTACTGAGGTTGGAAAATATGTGGGAGGCGTACTAAAAAGCCGAGGATACGCTTACTACGTCTTGGGACCTCTTGATACCCTTAGTGAGGATGATGATGACTACTTCTATAGAGTCAACAAATCTCCCTTCATAACAGCAGATGTATACGACAAACTTGCAACGGGATTGACATCTGCTGGCATTATTCCCGTCTTTGACGGCAGGGGAAAGATAGATACTTACTTGGTATCATCCTTGGTCAGTAGAAAACTGACTTATCCCGTAATAGTTGAAGACGAAGGAAAAGCAAACCTCCTAAGAAATATGAAGTACAGTGCAACGTTTATAATTGAGGAAGAAGAAGGATACATATTTCTAAACGCTGTTCCGGTTTCTCTTTATTGGATGATAAGTATATCTGACGCCAGTAATATCAGAAAGCAGGTCTTGCTGAATTCGATCTTGTTTATCAGCGAAGGAGAGGTACAAGTAAGAAAGCCATTTTCAAAAAGCGGGGTTGTTGTGTATAGCAGTGACGATTTTGTCATTGAGGAGGCAAAGGCGATCATGAAAAAAAAGGTTGGACCTGGGAGGATACCTTGGTAGTGAAGAACGAAGAACTATGTGTTTTCACATTTTTACATATTTCTACGGATTTTTATTGAACATCATCAATTTGCGGCCATGGATTCTTAGCCATCTGCGTTTATCCATGTAATCAGGCATTATCTCTCCAAGAATACCCCAGAATTTTTTACTGTGATTCATCTCAACCAAGTGAGCTAATTCATGTACTATAACGTAATCAATCACATCAATTGGTGCCATGATAAGTCTCCAATTGAAAGACAAAGTCTTATTCGATGAGCAAGATCCCCATCTCGAAACTGCATTAGAAATCCTGATTCTTTTGTAGCCATCTATACCGGTTTTCTCAGAGATTTCTACCACTCTATCCTGTATATATGTAGCTGCTTGTTTTCTTAACCACCATTCTGCCAACACCGAAATATCTCCCAAATATCTCTTATGCACCAAGAAATTCTCACCATCGTACTTGAAAGTCAAGAGTTCATCATCTATTACTAAAATGGGTCTTTCAGTGCCCAAGTAAGATATCTTGAAATCAAACATATTTTAATGATTCCCTCCTATCAGTAGTTAATTGTTGACTAACGATTTGGTAAGATGCAACTAGTACGTACTAAGAATATTATAAGGCTACATTGAAAAAATGGATAATTTGTGGTATAATTTTAACACTAACAGAGATGCTGTTAACTTTGCATGACAGAGGTGAATAGGGATTGAATAATAGCATACTTGTCACCTCCTAAGTCTTTGAACAAATTGTGAATATATACCCAGCCATTGATGTATTTGGGTATGTTATTGAATTTCTTGAAACCACGCTTGGCTTGTATGAAATCTTTGAGAAGTGAATATCTTGATTCAACGGCGTTGTTGTGACCGAGATGTACCCTTTGATGTACTCCTGAACTAAATAGTTGTTCAATAGTTTGTTTGTATACAGGTAGTCCATTAGTAGTAATAAGTTGAGGATGCTGTTTAATATGACGCGACTCAAGTCAGCAGAATAAAACGGTACTACAAAATAGAGAATCGTGAAGAAGAAATAGAAGAAGAATTGAACTTACGAATTTTTTATCGGCAAGGAATTGATGCCTTACTCAAATATAACGGTTTCACAATTGAAGAGAAATTTGGTAATTATGACATGACTCCTTTCCAATCGGGAAGCTCCAAACAAATTATAATTTGCTATGTTTAGTATAGCAACTTCATCTAACAAAGTGTATCTGGGGCTTCATACTTTCGGCACTCTGCTGAGAATTTTATTAACGGAACTTTAGATACACGCAAAACGTTAGACGAAAGGATGATTTATAAACATGGAGGAAGGTAATATGGAAACGATGATGAAAACGGTTGCTAACGATGCAATGCCAAGAACAGCAAAGTCCCCAGAGGAAATCATCCACATATTTAATACAAAAGAAATAGATACAGACTGGTCGTTTGCGGAGTACAAACCATCGGATACTGGTAAATGGACACATAATTACCACCGATACCCCGCTAAGTTTATTCCGCAATTGGTTGAGAGGTTAATTGGTGAGTATATACCTCATAAGGAAGCCCATATAAACGACCCGTTTATGGGGTGTGGAACTACTATTGTTACCGCAATTTCAAGAGGATTTAAAGCTAGTGGAACAGACATTAGTCAACTACCCACGGCCTATAGAGGCGGGGGCTTGTAGAAATGCAAGCTCGGTTGATTAGCCTATGTCATTAGCTATCGCTACTGACTACGTTATAGCAGAATATATAGTCACCTTGGGATGCTCCACAAGTCCCA
>Ga0208461_1000352_pt1 | contig 46035 bp, 46 predicted proteins | sample AD_JPNTR4_MetaG_FD_184448 | JGI IMG/M metagenome (GOLD analysis project Ga0208461, IMG submission 184448) | Active sludge microbial communities of municipal wastewater-treating anaerobic digesters from Japan - AD_JPNTR4_MetaG (SPAdes) (version 2) | ecosystem: Engineered > Bioreactor > Anaerobic...
TCCTTGAAACTCTAGCATTAAGTTAAACATTTGATCGTACACAGGCTTATCAAAGAAATAAATGAAGAGTGTCATTCCTAATCCAGCTATAAACATTCCGACCAAAAAGTAAATAAGGAAGACGACAACATTTCGTAAATTAAATATATGGCGTAATCTTCCGCTGCGGTAAGTGTTTTTATACAAATCAAAATACGCTCGACTATTACGTGGCGCTGGTGCACCAGACTCAATAAGTGCTGTGTATTCTGAAAATACAACAATTAGTGGAAAGATAACGAACACTAGCAAAATCGCTCCAAGTAGCGCTAATTCGGTGGAATTTAAATATACTGTTACAAAGCTAAATGCTAAAAAGGCTAACGTTAATAATAAATAGCTTTTAATAGAACGCCGTTCGCGTTTAAAGCGTTTAAATACTGTACGAAATGTTACCGATTTTTGCGCCATTTTCGTCCTCTTTTTTTGCGTAGATTTAGTTCATCAAATTCATGAACCCGCTTCAACAAATCTTCTGGATTAAGCGGGGCAATATCTCTACTCTCAATTTTTAAAATAAGTTTCATAAAATCACGAGTATCTATGACAAAGTTTGAACTATCATTAACTTCCAAATCAGTGATTTTCGTATCTTTACTCACGAGTGTAATAGCAATAAAAGTGGCATGATCAAGCGATGTTCTAAGGCTTAGTTTTTCCACTAATTTTTTATTTTTTAAAAGCGGACTATCAACCATAATTTCTTGTCCCTTTTTATCTTTTAAAATCCACTTGGAATCTTGAGCGTTTCCAGTTAAAACACCCTTAAATAAGTAATCATTAATGACATAAATATACTTATTACCAAAAAGCATGTGATCAATAAATAAAGATTCATTTGAAACAAGTTGAATCTCTAGTTTATTAATCAAATAATAATCGTAATACACCGCTGTTTTACGCACTACAGGATAAAAATATCGCAATAATGCAAAGCGTTGTAAAATCTTTTTTCTGAAGAAAAGAAAAATATTGACTAGTGCAAATAGCACTAGCACAACCGCTAGCGCTAATATCACATATTCCTTAACGCCAAAAACAGCAAATAACATAATTATTCTTCAGCAATTTCTAGGGCAACACGAATCATTTTTTCTAAACCGGTTTGCCGCTCTTCAACAGTTGCTTTTTTGGAATGATCAATAAAGCTATCAGTAACTGTTAAAAGGCACAGTGCTTTCTTTTTAAGTTTAGCAGCGGTTGTATAGAGCGCATATGATTCCATTTCCACACCTAATACACCAAGGTTCGCCCATTTTTTCCATGAATTTGGGTCATTATCATAAAATATGTCAGCGCTTAAAATATTGCCGACATGAACATTAATGCCAGAAGCGTTTGCAACTTCTTTAGCCTTAACTGCTAAATCAAAATCGCCAATCGCACTAAAAGTTCCACCCAAAAGATTGAATTGAGCAGCCCAATTAGAGTCAGTACAACTGCCAATTGCGACGATAATATCAAATAAATCAACTTCCGGTTGATAAGTGCCGCATGTTCCAACACGCATGATAGTTTCAACACCATAATATGTGTAGAGTTCATGACAATAAATGCCAATGGAAGGTAAACCCATCCCACTTGCCATAACTGATACTCTTTTTCCTTTATAATATCCGGTATAACCAAAAATATTACGAACATCAGTTACTCTTTTAACATCAGTAAGAAAAGTGTTTGCAATCCATTCAGCCCGCTTTGGATCGCCTGGCATTAATACAGTTTTAGCAAAATCTCCTTTTTTTGCATTAATGTGAGGTGTGCCCATATAATTATCTCCTTTAATTTTATTTTTTATTATAGCATTTATGCGCTGCACGTGGTACGAGTATATGCTAATCAAAAATAGTTTTGTCATGAAGCGCGGCATTGATCATTCGTTCAACTTCATGTTTTGTAACTTTATGTGAAAGTGGCGGCAAGTTATAAGGATCAACCCATTTTACGGTAAGTATTTCATGGTCATGTTCCCCAATAAACTCAACAAACTCAGCTTTAAACACTAAAACATATTCCGGCACAGAGGTAGGAGTTTTAAAAGGTGTGCGATGCAAAAAGGCCACAATCCCCATAATTTTAATTTTTGCTCCAGCTTCTTCAGTTGTTTCTTTTAAGATGGCTTCAGTTGGGCTATCATATAAATCTGCCCATCCTCCAGGCAACGAAAAACCCCCGTCTTCCTTTTCTTGAACCATTAATAATTGGCCTTCTTTATTAAAAATGATAGCGCGAACGCTAATATTAGGTGTTGGATAAATATCTCTTTTGAAATAATTATTTCGCTCTAAATTCACTGCTTGCAGATCTTCAAGTAATGAAAGCGTCATTTGTCCAATTTCAATATAATTTTTCTTTGCGTACGGGTCGGTTGTATATAATAATCCAATCTTAGCGATTGATTGTACTTTAATAAGAAAATCATAAAGGTTTTTACTATCCATAATAAATTTAGTATAACATACTAGTTTAAAGTGATGGCTTACTATGAATAATAATTTAACTACTTTTTATGTATAATAAGAATAGGAGGCGCCTTATGTATAAATGGAATGATTTTAAAAAGATTACAGCTGTTACTTCAAAACGGACTGGCGGGTTTTCAACCGGAGATTTTTCTTCATTAAATCTAGCACTACACGTTGGTGATGATAAAGAAACAGTTTTTAAAAATAGAGAATGCTTTTTCGGCAAAAAAGAAGTGATGATGGCACCTAAAAATAGTGTGTTTGTTGCTCAAAATCATAGTACGATCGTTAAAAAGGTAACTTTTAAAGATGCTGGACGCGGTTTTTATGATTTTAATGATGGAATTAAAGCTGATGCTCTCTATACTGATGAACCTGGACTTAATCTTGCTATTTATCACGCTGATTGTGTACCAGTTTTTATTTATGTGCCAACACATAACATCGTAGGGATTATTCACGCTGGTGAACAAGGAAGTGTCGGCAATATTACTGGTATTCTCGTTCGTAAATTATTCCTTGAAGGTGTTAAACCTGAAGAAGTTTATGCACACATTGGACCAAGCGCAAGCATGGGTCATCGTGTAATTACAAAAGAGCGTGCCTTTGAACTTGCTGCGTTAGGTGGTGATATCATCAAGGCAATAAAGGCAACTGAACCTCAATATTTCATTGATCTACCACTACTTAATACCTTGCAGCTTCGCACGCTTGGTGTACCACTTAGTAATATTACTTACAGCAATATTTGTACATATGAAAATAACGACGAGTACTACTCCTATGCAAGGAATAAAGTAACAGGTCGTAATATTTCTTTTATTCGTTTAAACTAATTATTTTAATTTTTCTAATCGCTTTAAAACTGGTTTAGGTACGAGGCTACTTACATCAACGCCTCCGCTAACCATCTCTTTAATTGTGCTACTAGAAATAAATGTAAATTCTTGTTTAGCCATTAAAAAGACTGATTCCACGCCAGAATTAATAAAACTATTTGCACTATTGATTTGGAACTCATATTCAAAGTCTATGGCGGCGCGTAACCCACGAATCAGGGCGTATGCCCCTACTTTTTCTGCATAATGTATAGTTAAACCAGTTGTTGAATCAACTTTAACATTTGGATTACCATTTATTGATTCTCTAATCATCGCTTTTCGTTCTTCCACCGAAAATGTTGGCTTTTTAGCGGGATTGTCTGCAACTAGAACAATGACATTATCAAATATTTTTAACGCTCGATTCAAAATATCAATATGCCCATTTGTAATCGGATCAAAACTCCCCGGATATATAGCTATTAATTTCATAATTCACCTCTAATTATGGTAACGTGTGTCAACCCATATTTATACTTTTTTATTTTAGCATTATTTATCATTCCTGCATATTCTTTATCTGTTTCTAATACAAGAGTGTAACTATTTGTTAATATTTTAGCTTTGAAAACATTATTAATAATTTCGTCAATGTCATAACGGTAGGGTGGGTCAATAATAACAATAGAAACGGAATTAGGCTTAATCTTCGCTAAAGCACTCTTATAATCTTCAAAATATAAATTATAAGGCTCTTCAATCATTTGTAAGTTTCTAGTTAATACATCATATGTTTTACTATCATTTTCACAGAAAATACCATGAGCAGCGCCACGGGAGATTGCTTCAATACCAAGTGCCCCAGTACCGGCAAATAAATCAAGAACTGTCTTGCCGTTTATATAATCACCCACTGCCGAAAAAATTGCTTCTTTTACACGGTCTTTTGTTGTTCGTGTTTTCTCGTCAAAAAGGGCAATGAGGTGGCGATGTCGATACTTTCCAGCAATTACTCGTCCTTTAGCAAGCATTTAATCTCCTTTTTTATTCCCACTGCATTTGTCAGTTCTTCTGTGATATTTTTATACATTTTATTAACAAGATTATATTGCTTGTTGTAGCGTTTTACCAGTGGTTCATTATCTAAAACATACTTTAATTTATAAAGAGTACTGCATTTTGCTTTAACCGCTTTATTTTCTAAATCACACGACTCAAGCAAACTATTAATCTCTTCTTGCAAGGCGTCATATTGCTCAATCAGTGCCTTAACTGTGCTATCTTTTAGCATTGCTTTTTCATATTCTTTCAAAAGTAAAACACTTGGATGCTCTTCAAGATTCTGATGTAAATCAAGCGCTAATTCATATAGTTTTTGGTTCATAAACTAATTATACAAGAAATGATGAATTATCATATAGCGTTAATACTCACTTGTTAACACAAATGTGTTAAAATATTTTCGGAGTTAAAAGAATGCTGAAAATATTTAAAGATAGTGATCCCTTATTACGCAAAAGAGCCGAACAAGTTTCGCTCCCACTTTCAGATTCTGATCGAGAACTCGCCCTTGCAATGCTTGAGCATTTAAAGGAAAGCCAAGACCCGCTTTTTGCTGAGGAACATAACTTACGACCAGGAGTAGGTTTAGCTGCTCCACAAGTTGGGGAGAGTAAACAAATTATTGTCGTTCATATCCCCCGTGGTAAAACTGAAAGATTAACATATGTTCTCGCAAATCCGATTATTATATCTTCTTCTGTGCGCCGTGCATATTTACGCAGCGGTGAAGGCTGTTTATCAGTGGACGAAGACCATCCTGGTCATGTATATCGTCATTACAAAATAAGAGTAAAAGCTTTTGATATCTTAAACAACGAAGAAGTCGAAATAAATACTTTTGGTTATCCTGCTATCGTATTGCAACATGAGATTGATCATCTCCATGGTGTCTTATTTTATGACCGGATTAATGAGGAAAACAAAGTTCGATATCCGGACGCTCTCTCTTTGTAGAGACTTTTAAATTTACATTTAATTATTAATTTGGCATAATAGGTAAGATATTGATCTATATATTTAATAATTCTAGGAGATAATTATGGCTATTAATTCAAAATTTGAAATGCCGGTTTCTATTTATGCCCTTGGTGGTTTAGGTGAGGTCGGTAAAAACATGTATGTTTTTGAAGATGAAAAAAACATCCTACTTTTTGACGCTGGTGTATTATTCCCCGAACAAGATTTACCTGGTATTGATTATGTTATTCCTGATTTTGCCTATTTACGCGATAATGCACGCAAAATAAAAGCACTTTTTATTACTCACGGTCACGAAGACCATATTGGGGCAATCCCGTTTCTAGTTCAGGTTGTACCAGTACCTGTTATTTATGCACCCCCACTAGCAGCAGCGCTCATTCGTCATAAATTACAAATGATGCGTATTAAGACACCCGTTAACATTGTCGAATACGATGGCGATACAGTAGTAAAATTTGGTAGTATGACTGTTAGTTTCTTTGCCGTGACACACTCTATCCCTGATTGTTACGGATTTTGTGTTGATACTGAACATGGCCGTGTTGTTGGGACTGGCGACTTCAAGATTGACCTAACACCAATTGGGCGCCAAATGGATTTAGGTAAAATTGCTGAACTTGGTAATGAAGGTGTTGATCTCTTTTTAAGTGATTCGACGAATGCCGAACATGAAGGTTTTACCCCAAGTGAAAGAACCGTCATCAGTGCTATTAATGAAATCTTTGCAAACACAAGTGGACGACTAATTATTTCTACATTCTCAAGTAACATCAGTCGTATCCAACAAATTGTCGAAGCAACAGTTAATTATAGGCGTAAAATCATTATTATTGGTCGTTCAATGGAACGCGTTGTTTCTGCTTCTCGCGACTTAGGATATATTAAAATTCCTGACGCTAGTATTGTCGATGTAGGTAAGTCATCAACACTAAAACCAGAAGAAACAGTCGTGCTTTGTACTGGTTCACAAGGTGAACCGATGGCAGCACTTTCGCGTATTGCCGATGGTACCCATAAAGATATTAGTATTATTCCAGGTGATACTGTCGTATTTAGTAGTTCACCAATTCCCGGTAATAGCGTCGGGATTGACCGCGTTGTTAACCAATTAACTAGACTTGGAGCGACAGTTTTAACAAACAGTATTTTACGTAATATTCATAGTTCTGGTCACCCTTCGCAAGAAGAATTAAAACTAATGTTGCGCCTTGTGCGTCCAAAATATTTCATGCCAGTTCACGGTGAATATCGGATGCTGAAACTACATGCCGAACTTGCAGCAAAGGTCGGTGTTCCCCTTGAAAACTCTTTCGTACTAAAAAACGGTGAAACTTTAGAATTACGTAATGGCAAAGTAACACGTGGTCGTTCTTTCCCAGTCGCCGATATTTATATTGATGGTAATTCTACCGAAGGCATGAGTAAAGCGGTCCTAACTGACAGACGACAATTAAATCAAGACGGGATGGTCGCCGTGCTTATTGCTGTTGATCCAAAGAAAAATGAACTTTTAGTGCCTGTTGAAATTTATAGTCGCGGCTTTATTAATTGGAGTATTTCTAATTTATTACCAGATGCCGAAAAGCATATTAACAAAGTATTAAAGCGCCACTATGCTGAAAAAGTAACAACTTTTGGTGAAGTTAAAAACATCGTTAAGGATGAGCTCGAACCATTCTTTTATGACAAAACTGGTCGTAAACCAATGATTATTCCCGTCATCATGAGTAAAGGAATTTAGTATGTTCATCCTAGCGTCAAAGTCACCGCGCCGCCAAGAATTATTTAAATTAATTATCGATGATTTTGCAATTATCGTCCCCGATATTGATGAAAATATTCCGGTTAGCATTAAAAGCGACACCGCTAAAATAATTTCTAAATTTAAGGCTTATCATATTAAGGCAAAGTACCCTGAAGCTACTATTTTAGCGTGCGATACAATTGTGGTCATTGACGGTGAACTACTTGGTAAACCAAAAGACGAAGATGACGCTAGAAGGATGCTCACTAAATTAAGTGGGCGCAAACACCATGTTATCAGTGGCTTCACACTCGTTAGTCCCGAATTTGAAATAAACAAAAATGTTGTTACTGAAGTATATTTCAACACTTTAAGTCCTGAGCTTATTGAAGCATATATAAAAAGCGGCTCACCATTTGATAAAGCGGGCGCCTATGGTATTCAAGACGAAGAATTTAAGCTTGTCCGTGAAATTAAAGGTAGTTACTATAATGTTATGGGGCTACCGGTAGAAGAATTACGCAAGTTCATCAAAAAGTGATGCGACTTCTTTATTCACGAGTAAAACAAGTTTTGCTTGCATAACAATTACACGGTCGACACCGTGTTTTTTTAATTCTTCAATGTTTGCAAGCGACTTATCCGCAAGTGATACTGTTAAACGCGAACCGCGTAACGCTATTTCTTTAATATTATCTTCACCACCTAAAAGTGTAATAATTTCTAATTTTGAAATGCTTGGTTCAACACTTTTTGTACCCTTTTTAGGTAAACGCGGAATAACTAAAATTAATATGATTAAAAAGACAATTGCTAAAAATACAACAAAAGCTAAATACACACCATATTGCTGCAAAAACTCACTAAATGTCATGTTTACCTCCTAAAAAAGATTCATTTAATATACGGGAATAAGGACGGTTTTGACGATGAACTATTGTTATTTTTTTATTACTAAGACTCACTTTAACACTAAAAGGTATGTCACTTAATTTCTTGGTAAAAGCGTCATAACCAAAATATGTATTGGCATTTTTCCCGTTGAACACTAACACATCTTTTTCACCAATAATAAGCGGGTTAACAAGTGGCCGAAATGCACTGTTTGCAATCGGTGCTATTTTTGTGTATTCAAGTAATTCTAAATTACGATTAATCACAGCGCCGCCAATTGATTTATTGTAACCCGTACTGCCAAGCTGCGTAGCAACTAACACCCCATTACCCCGATACATTTCTAGATGTTCATCATTTAAATAAACATCAAGCACAAGTGTGTGATGAACATTTTCAATCCGCACTTCGTTGACCGCATAAAAGTTACGCTTCTTATTATTTTGGGTAATTTCTGCTTTTACTAAGCGATAAGCATTAGTGTTTAGTTCTTCTTTAATAATGTTATCTAAAAGATTGTTAATATCTTCCGGACGGAAATCAGCAAAGAATCCAAGTGAACCAGTATGAATGCCAACAAACTTAATATGTTTAACTTTAGTGAGATAGCGATGGACTGCTTTTAAAAATGTTCCGTCACCCCCAACACTAAAGACAAAGTCAGGATTAACTTCATCAATCAAAAAGCCTTTTTGTAGTGCAAGTTCACATAAACTTTTACTTACACTAAGACTCTTTTCATCTTCACGCACAATTACATTAATTTTAAGGGCCATAACTTTATAAATCTTCGTTTATATTGTATCATATTGATAGAAAGAGGTAATTACTATGGCCACGAGTATTGAAATTGAAGCAAAAGCACTACTGACGAAGAAAGATTATAACAAAGTATTAAAACACTTTAAGCTAGATGTTGTTGATGGTTATATTCAGAAAAATTATTATATTGATACTGAAAATAAAGATTTGCGCAAACTAGGATTAAGTCTCCGTGTTCGCCGCTTAAATGGATACGTTATTTCTTTTAAACTACCGATGGCGGAAGGATTACTTGAAAAAACGCAAACATTAAGCCGTGAACAATTTGAAGATTTTGAAACTCATGGTAAATTCCCTGAAGGCGATATTAGTGACTTTATCGAAAGTTTATATATTAGTCCAAGTGATTTAAAGATTATTGCTACTTTAACAACATTACGCATTGAGCAAGAATATGAAGACCTAACTTTAGCGATCGATGAAAATCGTTATGGTGAACTACAAGACTTTGAACTTGAGATGGAAGCAACATCGATGAAAAAAGCCCAATATCTGCTCAAAAAAGTATGTGAAGAAGTTGGGATTGATTATAAAGAAAACCTTGTAAGCAAACAAAAAAGAGCAATGGATGCTCTTTCTGCAGTTTAATAAAATAAATAAACCTTATTTAGTAGGACAATCGTCATCAAGACATATTTCGGTGTCTTCATTTTGTTGACGGACACCCATCATTAATTCCGCTTCCATTTGGGCGCGTCTTTCACGTGGGATAAATGCCATGATTTCTTCACTATTGTAGCCAACTTGAATCCGATTAGTATCAACCATAATCGGTCTTTTTAATACGGACGGATTATCTTTAATAAATTGCACTAATTCACTCATTGTTAAGTCATTAACATCAATATTTTTTTCTTTAATAACTTTACTACGAGTGCTGATAATATCATCAGTGCCGTTTTCCGACTTATATAAGATTTCTTTAAGTTCGGCTTCACTAAGTGAAGCAGAGAAGATGTTATGTTCTTCATATGGGATTTGTTGCTCATCAAACCATTGCTTAACCTTACGACATGACGAACAACTTGGTGATGTATAAATTTTAATCATATTCAGGACCTCCTTGTTCCGCGTATTAATATAACTTATTTACTATGTAAAAGCAATACCTGAAATGAATTTTAATTAATTTTTGACAATGTATGCGCTTAGTTGACTATAAAAATAATATAGATTATAATTTTTAAGATTAAAAGGAGTAATTATGCGAGTATTAAGTGGAATTAAACCAACCGGAAAACTAACACTTGGTAACTACATTGGGGCGTTAAAAAACTTCTCCCAATATCAAAGTGACCATGAAGTTTTCATATTCATTGCCGACTTACACGCCTTAACGCTGCCGATAGACCCTGATGAGTTACGCAATAATACAAAGTTATTAGCAGCCTTCTATCTAGCAGCCGGGCTTGATCCCAATAAAGTAACAATATTTAAACAAAGTGATGTTAGTGCTCACGCTGAATTAAATGCGATCCTACAAAACTATTTATATATGGGTGAACTTAGTCGTATGACTCAATTTAAAGAAAAAAGTCAATCAATGGATCATAGCGGTATTGGCTTAGGTTTATTTGCCTACCCCGTCTTAATGGCTAGCGATATTTTACTTTATGAGGCTAATATCGTGCCGGTCGGCGAAGACCAAATTCAACATATTGAAATTACACGCGACCTAGTTGTGCGCTTTAATAACCGGTACGGAAAAGTTTTAGTAATGCCCGAGCCACAAGTAACGCGTGTCGGTAAACGCATTATGTCACTAAGTGACCCGAGTGTTAAAATGAGCAAAAGCGAAAGCGGTAAAGGTGATATATATCTAACTGATGACTTAAAAACAATGCGCAAGAAAATTATGAGCGCTGTTACTGATTCCGGTAGTGAAATTTATGTTGATGAAGAAAATAAACCTGGGATTACAAATTTACTTACAATTTACGCTGCGCTAACTGATAAAAGCCTTGAATCATGCGCTGCGCAATTTAAAGATTACCGTTATGGCGACTTTAAAAAAGAAGTCGCTAATGTTGTTATTGATACACTTGGTCCTTTCCAAGCAAAAGCAATGTCTTTTCTTGAAAGCGGGGAAGTTGATCGCGTCCTAAGTGAAGGAGCAAAAAAAGCAACAGTTATCGCTAATAAAACATTAGTGAAAGTAAAGAAAGCAGTAGGACTTTTATGAATAAAGACAAATATTTAATTGCCATTGATCTCGATGGCACACTCTTAACTGATGATAAAAAAATCACCCCTAAAACTCGTAACTATCTAAATGCCCTTCACGATGAAGGACATTTAATTGTCATCGCCACTGGACGACCATTTCGCGCAGCATATGGTTTTCAACAACAATTAGGAGTAAACGGGCCACTTGTTACATATAACGGCTCTTTAACATCTAATCCACATGATGCTTCATTCCCAACACGCACACGGAAATTTGATCGCTTTGCGCTTAAAGATATGGTTGACGCTATCGGGTTTGATGCCTTAGATAATTTAATGATTGAAACTGAACATGTTATTTATTTATTACATGAAGATGAAGCCCTTAATAATTTCTTCTGGAATGATCGTGAACGCATAATTTATGGTAACCCCTTCTTACATTTAAACGAAGACCCTTTAGCGCTTATATTCTTATTTAAAAATACTGATCCTGAATATAAAAAGGAAGTATCGCGTATTGTCGAATCATTCCCTGATTTACATATTCGTTTCTGGAATTTAGAAGGTTATGCAGAATTATGGATTGGCGAAAGCACAAAAAAAGACGGGCTTGAACACATTGCTAACTTTTATAATTTCCCACAAAAGCGCATCATTGCTTTTGGCGACGCATCTAATGATAAAGAAATGCTAGCGTGGGCAAATTATGGTGTGTGGATGAAAAACGGTGTACCAAGTGTTGAAGCTTACGCAAATATGAAAACAACTGAAGATAATAATAATGATGGTATCGTAAGCACCTTACAAAAAATTATAAAGTAAAGCGAACTTTAATATCAGCTTCAAGAAGCGTAAGTAAATCTTGCGCTTCTTTTTCATTTTCAGTAATAATACCGTAATAAATTTTGCACTTTGGTTCAGTACCACTTGGGCGAATCGAAATCGTTGTGCCCCCTTCAAGGTGATAACGAATGACATTACTCTTTGGTAATGTTAAAGTTGTTGTTTCGCCACTTGTCACACTTTTACTAGTTAAATAATCATCGTAGCGTAAAATATTTAACCCACCAATCGTGACGGGCGGGTTATCACGTAATCGTTTTAAGATTTCTTGCATTTCACTTTGACCGGCAGCACCTGGGAAAGCTACTGACTTAGTAACATCAAAGTGATAACCATATTTTTTGTAAAGTTCATCTAAAACTTCACCAAGTGTCTTGCCTTGTAAGTAATAATATAAAGCCATTTCACTATAAAGGACAATTGCTTGTATCGCATCTTTATCACGGACAAATGGAGCGGCGAGTAACCCGTAACTTTCTTCAAAACCAAAGATGAAATTATCTTCGTTTTTACTGTCATCCTCGGCAATTTGTGCCCCAATGAACTTAAAGCCAGTTAAAAATTCTTTAACTTTTAAACCATAACTTTCCGCTACTTCGTTAGCAAGACTACTACTTACAATTGTCGTGTATAAGTATTTTCCTTTAATATCTTTGCCTAGTTCAATATTCGTTTTACATAAGTAATCTAAAAGTAGCGCTGCACTTTGATTACCTGTTAAATAATCAAAATCGCCTTTCTTATTTTTAGCTACAATCCCTAAACGATCAGCGTCAGGATCAGTCGTAATAATTAAATGCGCACCATATGCTCTAGCGTATTTAATTGCTTCGCTGTAGGCTGCTTTTTCTTCGGGATTAGGACTTTTTGTGCCGGAAAAATTCGGGTCTGGTTCCATTTGTTCGGTAACAGGAATAACATTATAGCCAATAACATTAAGCGCCCGCATTCCAAGTTTTCTCCCCGTGCCATGCTGCGGTGAAAAGACAATTTTAAAGTCCTTCTTCGGTAAGTCGCGGCGTAATTGTATTTTCATTACTTTTGAGTAATAAGTTAATTCAACATCATCACTTAAAAGTATATATCCATTAACTTTGTCATCGATTTTTATATCTAAATAGTCAGGTAGCGTTTTTAATTCGGCAATTAATAAATCAACTTTTTCCGGTGTAAGTTGTGCACCTGTATCGTCATAAACTTTAAAGCCGTTATAGTTTTTTGGGTTATGCGAAGCGGTAATCATTATTCCGCCTGCTGCATTTAAATGCCGCACTGCATAACTTAGTAATGGTGTAGGTTTTAATTCATCAAACACGAAGGTTTTAATTCCTAGACTGCGCAATGTTTTCATTGATTCTTCCGTAAATTCTTCACTCATATGACGGTTATCATGGGCAATAACAATCCCGCGTTCTTTAGCGTTTCTCACATGTTTAATCACATATAAACCAAAGCCATATGCCGCTTTACGAATCGTAAAAATATTAATTCTATTTGTACCCGCGCCTAAAATTCCGCGCATTCCCGCTGTGCCAAACTCGGCATTTTGATAAAAGGCGTCTGTTTTAGCTTTCGCGCTCATCTTTTTTAACTCGCTAACAAGTTTTTTAGGCATTTCAGGGTGTTTTAACCATTTTTCATACAGTGCATCAATGTTTTGCATAATTTAATCTCCTAACATTTCTAATAAATAAGCCGTGTTATCGGCAATAAATTCATGACCATTTAAATAATCAAGTGGGGCTGGTAGTGCAGTGAACTCTACCTTATAAGCGTTTAAAGAAAGTGGTCCTTGTTCGGTACTACTACCGTATTTAGTGTCACCAATAAGCGGATGACCAATCGCCTTAAAATGCGCTCTTATTTGGTGTTGGCGCCCCGTTAAAAGCTGCGCTTCCACATATGTTTTAGTGCGTCCCTTTTTCTTAACTACATAATGAGTTATCGCTTTTTGACCATCACTAGCAGGAATCGTTTGACCATTCTCCCTTTTTAAAGGGAGTTCAATCGCTCCTTCATCCTTGTTTAGTGTACCATAAACGACTAAACGATATAAACGAATAACTTCATCTTCTTGCGTAAATGCATTTGCCAGCACTTGATGAACGCTTTGCTTCTTACTAAAAATAACAACACCACTTGTATCACGATCAATACGGCTGACTGGCGAAGGGATATAACCGCGCCGCAGCGGGTCAAATTCACCACGATCATAAAGGTAAGTTAACACAATATTAGTTAAGGTTAATTCATTTTCAAATTCAGTACCGTGCACTAAAAGTCCTGTATCTTTATTAACCACTAAAATATTTTCATCTTCATAAATTATGTTAAGTGGTCGTCTTATTTTCGTAAAAGTATAAGGCACAATAAATTCTTCAACTTGCGCTTCTGTTAGAAAAATGACGACGGTGTCGTCTTCATTTAATATGTAAGCAGCATCACTCTTCTTATTATTTACTCTAATATCTTTTTTACGAATTAATTTATAAATAAAACTCTGCGGGGCATTAGGCATAATCTTTTTTAAATACTTATCAAGACGTTGATTAGCCTCAATGTCACTAATGATGAATGTTAGTTTCTCCATACTTTAATTTTACCAAATATCAGTGCGCATATGGTAAAATTAGACAATGAAAACGAGGGCAAATGTTTAAAAAAGAAGGCTTTGCTGAACCTGCGGGACTCTTTAGTCTTAGTCACCTCGGATTGGTGCTCTTTTTTGGGACGCTTGCAGTGCTTTTTTATGCATTAACGAAAAAATGGACAAAAGCGCAAGTGATGCGTTTCTTTAAGATATATAGTCTTGTATTAATAGCGTTAGAAATATTTAAAATAATTTGGAATATCGTAAATTATGGCACTAGTGCTGAGAGTTTAAATCGGTTTATCCCGCTTTATTATTGCTCCATTTTTCTCTATGCTTTTGTAATTGTTGCATTTACCAAAGGTAAAATTCAAAAGGCGGCTTATACTTGGATAATGTATGGCGGACTTGCTTCAGGTTTAGCCTTTTTAATATATCCTTCTAGTTCGCTTTTGTTTTATCCTTTCTACCACTTCTTATGTTTGCATTCTATCTTATTCCATATGAATTTTATCTTAATTGGTTTTTTAATCTTCCGTCATGAACTCTACACTCCAAATGTTAAAGACTTTTGGTACTTTGTGAGCTTTTCACTCGTATTTATGTCACTAGCGGTAATCTTAAATAAAGTGTTAGGCACTAATTTAATGTTCTTTGAAAAACCTTTAGCGATCCTTCCGTTTGAAACATTAAACGAATGGTCACCACTCTTTTTCCAATCCTTAATCTTTATTCTGCAATTATTTGGACCTTTTATTGGCACACACTTTGTCTTTTATCTCTTTAGTCGTTTCACTCCATTTAAAATATATAAAAGGAATGAAGAAAACTTAACTACAAATAATGACAACATATAATTAAATTTGCTATAATAACCGCACTGCTGGAGAAATACCCAAGAGGCTGAAGGGGCTGGCTTGGAAAGCTAGTAGGTCTGTCACAGGACGCGAGGGTTCAAATCCCTCTTTCTCCGCCAGATAAGTAAATTAGTCCGCATCATAGTCGGACTTTTTTATAAATGTAATAAAGCGTTACCAATATTATTAAATTCAACTAACAATATAAGTTTATTTATTATAATAAAAAGGGGAAATAAATTTCTAGATACCCCTCAAGGTAAAATAATATAAATTAAGGAGACGCTTTTACTATGGATTATGATGTGATTATTGTCGGTGCTGGACCAGCAGGTTATTTCTGTGCTTATGAATTAACTGAAAAACGTCCAAACCTCAAAGTTTTATTAATTGAGAAGGGACGAGCCATTAATACTCGCTCATGTCCAATTTTAAAAGAATTAATTGATAAATGTCCGATTAATAAAGAAGGCTTTCAAGAATGTTATCCGTCTTGCTCAATCACTTGTGGCTTTGGTGGTGCTGGAGCCTATTCTGATGGCAAATTTAATATCACTAGTGAATTTGGTGGTTGGATGCAAGATTATTTAGAAAGAGAAGAATTGCTCGACCTTATCAACTATGTTGATAGTATTAATTTAAAATTTGGCGCTAGTAATGAAATCACTGATCCCTATACGAACAAAGTTAAAGAAATTGAACTCCGTGCGATGAGTGTGGGTGTTCGCTTACTCCGTAGTAAAGTAAGACACTTAGGCACTGAAGAAAACTTTAAAATATTAGGCCGTATTTTTAAACATTTACAAAAGAAAGTTACAATGTTATTTGAAACTGATGTTGTGGAAATAATCACTGAAAATAATGAGATTCGTGGTGTAGTTACAAAAGACAACGAGCAATTTACTGCCCCTAAAGTATTACTCGCGGTTGGACGAGAAGGTAGTAAATGGCTCGACACTATTTTAGAAAAGCGCGGCATCAAAATGGATCAAACCCAAGTTGATATCGGTGTCCGCGTCGAATGTAATGACTTAATTATGGAAGAAATCAATAAACATCTTTATGAAGGTAAATTTGTCTATCGTACTTCTACTGGTAATACAGTCCGCACCTTTTGTTCAAATCCAAGTGGGCATGTCGTTATGGAAAATTATAACGGCGTCATAAATGTTAATGGGCACTCTTATAAAGATGAGGCATTTCGATCAGAAAATACAAACTTTGCACTACTTGTGTCACACCACTTTGCTGAACCATTTAATAAACCAAATGAATATGCCGTTAAAGTATCTTCACTGGCAAATCAACTCGCTTGTGGTTCAGTCTTAGTGCAAAAGTTTGGTGACTTATTACTAGGAAGACGCACCACAGTCAAACGCTTAAACGAAGGCTTTATGCGGCCAACATTAAAAGAGGCAGTGCCTGGCGACTTAGCGCTTTGTTTACCACATAAAACACTGCAATCAATTATTGAAATGATTCGTGTGCTCGATAAAATTACTCCAGGTATTGCGACAGAGCATACACTACTTTACGGTGTTGAAGCCAAGTATTACAGTGCCCGTCCAGAAATGACTACTGAATTTGAAACAAAAGCTATTAAAGGCTTATATTTAGGCGGCGACGGTGCTGGACTTACTCGCGGCTTAGCGCAAGCTGGAGCATGTGGCGTTTATATTGCTCGTAATATGTTAAAGGAATTAAAGTAAGATGCGGAAAGTAGGTACAAGTACACGCGGTATTCGTTGTCCCATTATTCGCAGTGGAGATGACTTGGCGCAAGTTGTCGTTAATAGTGTATTAGAAGCCGCAAAAGCGGAAGGATTTACTCTTCGTGATCGTGATATTATCGGTATCACTGAGTCACTCCTTGCGCGCTCACAAGGAAATTATGCTTCAATTGACGCTATTGCATCGGAAATTAAAGCAAAGTTCCCAGGCGGAGAATTAGGAGTTATCTTCCCGATTCTTTCTCGTAATCGTTTTGCAACATTACTTAAAGGGATTGCGCGTGGCGCAAAGAAAATTTATTTAATGCTTTCTTACCCGCGCGATGAAGTCGGTAATGCGCTTCTAAGTGAAGCACTCATTGAAAAAGCTGGGGTTAATCCTTACACTGATATTTTAACAGTGCCAGAATATCGTAAACTCTTCGGCTATCCAAAACATGAATTTACCGGCATTGATTATGTTGAACTCTATACAGACATTGTGGAGCAAGAAAGCTGCAAAATTGAATTAATTTTTGCAAATCACGCCCAAATGATTCTAAATTACACAAAACATGTCTTAACGTGTGATGTTCATACCCGTCAAGATTCAAAACATAAATTAAAGGTCGCGGGAGCTGAAACAATTTACGGATTGGATGATTTATTGACTACGCCACAACTAGGAGAAAAAGGATTTAATCCGCAATATGGGCTCCTTGGTTCAAATAAAGCCACAGACGACTCGATTAAACTTTTTCCGCGTGACGGACAACCTGTTGTCGAAAAAATTCAACAAATGTTACTAACAAAAACAGGCAAACATATTGAAGTTTTAATTTATGGCGATGGTGCTTTTAAAGATCCACAAGGACATATTTGGGAACTAGCAGATCCTGTAGTGTCACCATTTTTCACTCCTGGATTAAGCGGCACACCTAGCGAAGTAAAACTAAAATATCTCGCTGATAACGATTTTAAAAATTTAACGGGCGCTGAACTTACTAAAGCAATTGCCGCTTCAATTAAAGCTAAACCAAAAGACCTTGTAGGCACTAAGGCGACGCTAGGTACTACCCCACGTCAAATAACTGACCTTGTTGGATCACTATGTGATTTAGTAAGTGGTTCTGGTGATAAAGGCACACCAGTTGTGTTAATTCAAGGTTATTTTGATAATTACACAGATAATTAATTATTTTTTATAAACTTCTTCTTTCAATACACCGATAACTGGCAAGTTACGATATTTTTCATCATAATCTAAACCGTAACCAACAACAAATTCATTACCGATAGTTGTCCCAATATACTTTGGCGTATAATCAATTACGCGACCACTTGGTTTATCAAGTAGTGTACACACTTCAATCGAACTAGCGTTACGCTTTTTAAAGAGGTCAATTACCATTTTTAATGTGCGGCTGCTATCAATAATATCGTCAACAATTAAGACATGCTTGTTAGTGATATCAACTTCAATATCCTTACGGAAGACTAGTTCGCCTTGTGTCGTGCCACCAAAATAAGATTCAACACGAATAAAGTCGATGATAAGTGGCAAATTAATTTTCTTAATTAAATCCATCATAAACGGGGCGCCGCCCTTTAAATTGCCAATCATCACTAAATCTTTACCCTTATAATCCTTTTCGATCCGTGCTGAAACACGATTAATAATTTCCGTAATTCCTGCTTCAGTCACTAATACTTTTTCTAAATCCTTCATCATAATCATGACCTCCAATATAATTTATTTGATGCTGGGACACTCTCTTCAGTAACATTAATTCCTAGTTGTTTTAAAACTTGAAGATCGCGTTTATCAAGGAGCACAGAAGAGTGCGCTTGTGCTCCTTTTAATTTTTCAATTTGCTTAAGCGCAAGATCCGATAACGGATTCATCGGCGCTTGGATTGCTAGAGAAATCAATGTATCGTTTAAATTAAGCACTGAATCGTTAATCGCACTTATTTCTTTTTTCAGCGCTTCAATTGGTTCGATAAGATTTGGGGAAATAAGCGGAATTTCATCATTAATATTCGCTAAATATTTAACTGAATTTAAGAATAATGCAGCGGCAGGGCTTAAAAGTTTTGATGTTTTTGCTGTAATAATTTTGCCGTCATTAAGCACTAAAGCCATACACGGGACATGTGTTTCATCGGCCTTTTTAAGGGCAGGCAATACACATTTACGATCAGTTTCAACAATGCCTAATTTATTCATAATCATCCGAATTTTATCAAGACTACTAGCGGTATATTTATCAAGAAAGAGGTTTTTTTGCGCTGAATAAAAACGGCGAATAACTTCCTCTTTACACGCGGCGGTAATCGCTTCTTCATCCCCAAGCGCAAAGCCAACCATATTGACGCCCATCATTGTCGGTGATTCATAGGGCGTTTCACCATACATCTTCTCAAAAATAGCTTTTAACACAGGGAAAGCGTCAACATCACGATTGTAATTTGTCGCTTTAACATTAAATTTATCTAAGTAATAAGGATCAATAACATTAAAGTCACCTAAATCAACAGTCGCTGCTTCATAGGCTAAGTTAAGCGGGTGATTAAGCGGTAAATTCCAGATTGGGAATGTTTCATATTTTGCATATCCCGCTCTTATACCGTTTTTATTATCGTGATAGAGTTGCGATAAACATGTCGCGAGTTTCCCACTTCCTGAACCAGGTGCAGTAACAACCACAAGCGGACGCGTTGTTTCGACATATTCATTACGACCTAACCCGTCTTCACTAAATATCTTTTCTAAGTTATGCGGATAGTCTTCAATCACGTAATGTTTATATGTCTTAATATTATTTCTCGCTAGTTTTTTGATAAAAGCATTCGTGACAATTGATTCACTAAAAAAGGAAAAGACAACACCACAAACGGCGATATCTTTAGTGCGAAATTCATCGATTAACCGTTCAACTTCACCTTGATAAGAGATATTATTATCACTGCCAATTTTATTAGCGACAATGTCATTAGTGTTGACAACAATAATTACTTCAATTTGCTCTTTTAAACTTGAGAAAATTTCAAGTTTACCGCTTGGATGAAACCCAGGTAAAACACGAGCAGCGTGATTATCTTCAATAAGTTTGCCACCAAATTCGAGATAAAGTTTATTATCAAACAATTTAATCCGCTTTAAAATTTCGCGTTTTTGAATAGTTAAATAATGTTCATAATCAAAAGCAATCATAAACTTTAACTCCTTTTATTCTTCGGTATTACTAAACATTTCGTAGACAATCGTGAGTGATTTGCCTGAATTAATATGTTCTATTGCTTTCGCAATCATCAGCGCAAGAGAAAGGACGGTTAGCGGTTTTCCCTTCATATGTTCCGGTGTTGGAATTGAGTCAGTAACGACAATTTCTTTAAAGATGTTATCTTCATATAATTTAACTTCCGCTCCTGGTGAAAAAACACCATGCGTTGCCGCAATGCGAACAGACTTCGCACCATGTTCTAAAAGGGCGATTGCACCTGCGCGTGAACTACCACCTGTATCGATAATATCATCAATCACTAGACAATGTTTACCTTTAACATCACCAATAACATGACTTATAGTCGCTTCATTTGGTTTTGGCCGCCTTTTATCAATAATCGCTAGTGGTTTATTTAAAAACTCTGCCACTCTGCGCGCCCGCGCCATTCCGCCATGATCAGGAGAGACAATTACCCAATCATCATCAACTTTATCTTTAAAGTACTTTGCTAAAAAAGGAATAGCGGTCATTTCATCGACTAAACATGTAAAGAATCCTTGAATTTGCGGGGCGTGTAAATCAATTACGACAACACGATCAATTCCAGCAGCGTGAATTAAATCCGCGACAAGCCGACCAGTAATTGGTTGACGTGGTTTATTTTTACGGTCTTGTCTAGCGTAGCCAAAATAAGGCATCACAACATTTATTGATTTGGCTGAAGCTCTTTTTAAAGCATCAGCGAAAATGAGAATTTCCATCAATCGTTCATTTACTGGTTTACAAGTAGATTGAATCACATAACAATTTTTCCCGCGGAATGAACTTGTAGGTTCACAAAGTGTTTCCCCATCTGCAAAATGTGTGACAATAGCTTCAGAAACATTTACTCCTAAAATCTTTGCTACTTCACGCGTTAATTCTTTATTGGCTGTTAATGAAAATATACAAGCATCTTTACTAAAGCTCATAATCTCTACCTCGTTCCAAAAATCCGGTCACCAGCATCACCAAGTCCGGGGATGATGTAACCATGTTCATTTAATTTTTCATCAATTGCGGCGACATAAATATGAACATCGGGGTGCGCTATGCTCACGCGTTCAATCCCAAGCGGGCTCGCCACAAGTGTTGCCATCCGAATATTGTTATAACCACGAGCTTTAATCGCATCAATCGAGGCTATTGCGGTCCCACCAGTTGCTAACATTGGGTCAACTAACACTACCAGCGGATTATCGACTTTTGGTAATTTAAAATAATATTCATGTGGTTCTAATGTTTTTTCATCACGGTATATACCAATATGACCAATTCTAGCAGTAGGTATCATATTTCTAATGCCGTCAACCATTCCAACCCCCGCTCTTAAGATTGGAACTAGAATAATCTTATTATCTAACTTAATTTTTTGTAACTCTACGCCTGTCGGAGTCATAAATGTGTCCTCTGAAGCGTGGGTACCAATGTCTTTAAATATTTCATAAGACATCAGCGAAGCAATTTCATCGAGTGATTCACGAAATTCCTTAGATTTTGTTTTCTCATCACGCATGATTGATAACTTTACATCAATCAGCGGGTGCTTAATTTCAAAAACCATAAGTCCCTCCTATTGAAATCATACATGTATATTATACTTAATATAAATCTAAAAAAGGGTCTTTAACTTATAAAAATTTTGTAATAAGTTAAAAACCGAATAATCTTTACAAATAATCGTTATTTAGTGGGGGTTAATATGGACATGGCAATGTAAAACTTTAAAATTTGCTTCCACTTGACTATGAACCTTTTCACTAATATCATGCGCTTCTTTTAATGTCAAATTTTTATTAATACCAACTTCCACATCAACATAATAGTTATTCATATGGCGTCTAACTTTTAAATCATCAACACATATGACACCTTCAACATTTAAAATACACTCCCGAATGCTCTCTACCGTCTTCTTACTTGGTGAAGCATCAGTTAAGTAATAGGCTGCTTCTTTAATAATATTAATACTTGAATTAATAATGATCACACAAATAATAAGTGTCCCAATATATTCAAAGATATAAAAATTAAATTTAGCAAGGACAATCGAAATAATACTGACTGCTGTCGCAAAAATATCAGAAAGATGATTAATCGCGTCCCCCTTTAAAGCCGGCCGCTTTAGTTTTAAATAAGCGCGATAATTAATAATAAACATGAATACTTTTATAAAGACACTGACAATCGCTACAATTAAGGCTGGTGTGCCAGGTAAAACATATTCCGCACCTTGAAAGTAAGCAATAAAGTCTTTAACGGTATTAATTCCTAACACTACTGTCGTAAATAAAATAAATAGACCTAAACCAAAGAAGATAAGTCCTTCATATTTTTGATGACCATAATGGTGATTTTCATCAGGAGCGCGACTCGCAGTCTTCATCACAATAAGTAGCATCACACTAATAAAAATATCAAAAAAGGAATTAAAGCCATCACCAACAAGCGAAGGTGAATTATATAAATATCCCGCACCGAGCTTAATCACCGCAAGGATAATATTTAAGGTCAATGTGACCGCTAAAAGGATGCGTAGTTGTTTGTTTCTCATATTTTGTATTATAGTACTTTTCAAATGCTAATTAAATTGATTAATCATAAAACTACTATATTTCTATATAATGCTATAATTTATTATAGAAATTAGTGATAAGGAATTTTATTATGCTAGAACTTGTTAATATAAAAAGATATTATACGCAGAAGAAAGGCCCAACTGTTAAGGCGCTTGATGATGTTTCACTCGTATTTCCAGAAACAGGGATGGTGTTTGTATTAGGTAAATCAGGTTCAGGAAAATCAACTTTACTTAATGTCATCGGCGGACTTGACCAAGCGACAAGTGGGGACTTAATCATTAAAGGTAAATCTACCAAAAAATTTAAACAAAATGAATTTGATAGCTACCGCAATACAATGGTCGGTTTCATCTTCCAAGAATACAACGTTTTAAATGACTTCACTGTCGGTCAAAATATAGGCATTGCGCTTGAACTACAAGGTGAAAAAGCATCAAACGAAAAAATTAATGCAATGCTTGAATTACTTGATATGCAGGGTTACGGGCACCGCAAACCAAATACACTTTCCGGCGGACAAAAGCAACGAGTAGCGATCGCCCGCGCTCTTGTTAAAAACCCGCAAATTATTATGGCCGATGAGCCAACCGGTGCACTTGATAGCGTCACTGGTAAACAACTTTTTGAAACACTAAAAAAATTATCACAAGATAAACTTGTCATCGTTGTGACTCATGACCACGAATTTGCCGAAAACTATGGTGACCGCATTATTGAATTTAGTGACGGGAAAGTAATTCGTGATGTTTCTAAAGTAAAAAACGAAAAGCAAGAAACAAATACGGTCTTTAGCGAAGAAGGAATTACTGTTAGTGCGGGTTATGAATTAACAGCGGAAGATTTAGTCAAAATCAATGAATATTTACGGCAAAACCGCGATAAAACATTCATTAAGGTATTAAATAATGATTATGAATTTAAACCGACAAAACAACCAGCATCTTTTCCAAAAACGGAAAAATTGGATTTGATTAAATCAAAGATGCCCTTTAAATCAGCGCTTAAAATTGGCGCTAGTGCACTTAAACATAAAAGATTTAGACTCGCGCTTAGTATTATTTTAGCCACTAGTGCATTTGCAATGTTTGGGTTAACTGACGCCATTGCTAATTTTAAACGTACGGAAACAACGATTAACACAATGTTAGATTTAAATATTGGATACTCCTCTATTTCCAAAATAGAACGCATCAAATATAGCGATTATTATTATTCGCAACAAGTAGGGTTAGACGACGATGATCTCGCCGAATTAGAAAAAATCGATAATAGACTAGACTTCTTTCCTGTACTTAATGAAGCACTTGAATACTCTAGCAATTTTTATAGCGACAGTTTTGATTATTATGACCCATATCGTTATGGCATCAATACTATTGCACACCTAAAAGACGCAGATTTAACAAAAGCTAATCTCAGCTTATTAGCGGGCACATTACCGACCAATAAAAACGAAGTTGCGGTTCCTGAATATGTTTTTGATTCCTTTAAAAAGTATGGATATCGCTCACTGACTAATAGCACTAAAATTGCAATTGATGACCCCGAAGATTTGCTTAATAAAACATTGAACAATAAATTTGTAATTTCTGGTGTATATAAAACTGGTTTAGAAGTTGACCGTTTCATAATTGAGAATGTTGATGATGATGGTAGTATTTATAACACGATTAACACTGAAGTTTTTAGACAATATTTATTAAATGGGTTTCATACCACACTACTTGTGCATGAAGAGTACTACAATAAACTTGTTGAACAAAATAAGGTATATTCTTTGCCCTTTAACTCTAATTCTTATTTCCAAATGGGAGATGTTGATCGTTATCAATTTACAACCCGTAACTTCCGCAGAATTGAAAGTTTAAAAACTAACAACGATGTTATTTTATTTAATGGCATAACGCACGATAATTTAGGTCGTGATGATATTATACTTAGCACTTCTGCCGCTTTCTTCCAAGGTATGGAAGGCGGTGTCCATGATTCAGTTCAAACCGCACTTTTAGTATTTGTCGATAATATAAAGTCAACAGATGAAAACGACCTTGCGATTGAGCAAATGTTAAAAACTAATTATCAACATTATGGTTTTAATAGCCCCCTTGATGTTACTGCACCATCTCTCTGGAGTGAACAAGAAAAAACAAGCTTCCGGAATTTTTATGCCCAAGCACTGCTCACCTTCCTCTATGATGAAAACCCGTTCCAACCCGAACTCATTGGTCGCGAAGCCATCTTTGCTGTAACTAGCGCACAAATTAAAACTGACTTTGCGCCATTTAACATTGAATATTTCCTTGTTGCATATGAAAGTGATGGAGAAAAGCTAAAAGCAGCGCAGGATTTACGTGTTGTTGGTTTTACTTTTGACTATCAGTATTATATTGAAGCGTGGGAGAGTATTATTATTTATATTAATGAAGAAAATGCTGAAGTTATGAATTTAACACCTGAAGGTGCTTACTTCCGTGCAGTTACTTATCACGGCAATTCACGTGCTATTATTCAAAAACTTGTTAAGTTTAATGAACTAGGAACAAAAAAGGATGTTGGTTCTTTTTATCGCATGAATAATGAGGTTTCTTATCTTGTTGAAAATGTTGGAGACTTCTTAGAAATTATTTCTAGAATATTTGTCGTTGTTGGCATTATCTTCGCGGTATTTGCCTCACTACTCTTCCTTAACTTCATTACACTAAGTGTGGCATTTAAGAAGCAAGAAATTGGGATACTACGTGCGATTGGTGCACGTGGGATTGATGTTGCTACTATCTTTATGAACGAAGCAGGAATTATTGCTTTAATTAATCTCATACTCTCATTTATGCTTGCCATCATCGCTGGAACAACAATTAATAATTACATTGGGAAAAATATTAATATTTATTTATCAATTGTCAATGTTGGCCTAAGGCAATTATTACTTCTAATTCTCATTGCCTTTGGCGTAGCGTTTATTTCTAGCTTTATTCCTGTCTTCCGCCTTAGTCGCAAGAAACCAATCGACGCAATTAGAATGCGCTAGAAGTATTTATGTGACATTAAAAAATGCGCTTCTTACAAGCGCATTTTCTTTAATGTTCACAATCTTTATTTAATTGGTGATATGTAAAATTTACCAAAAACTTGTCGCAAGTCATAGACATTAATAAAGGCTTTAGGATCGACTTGTTGTGTTAAGCGCACTACGTCATTTACTTCATTTGATGAAACTGTCATATAAATAACAGATTTTTCACTTTGTGAATACACACCAATACCTTTAATTGTTGTCGCACCATGCGGGAAGTTGGAAATAAGAATTTTCGCGAGTTCTTCATCATTTGTAATAATTTGCACTTGCGATTTTTTATTCCGCACATTAATTAAGTCAATTACAAATGAATTCATTACAAGATAAGTAACACTAGAAATAAAACTTGTAATCGCTACATTAGTGTTCGTAAATTGTGTATTAGCGATATCAATATTAGTGCTCGGATGAATTAAGTTCAGGACAAAATAAAAACCAACGACTACGACATTAAAGAGCACATTATATTTACCAACACCTTCGCTTTTCTTATTCGCAAAGTAGTAGGCAATAATATCCATTCCGCCACTACTAACATTACCACTAAAAGCAACCGCAGCGCTAAAACCAGCAAGGATGCCCGCGTAAAGTGTACGCGTTAATTGCGAGTCGTAAATTACCGCCTTCTCCAAACTAACTGGAATAATACTAATAAATAATGATGCAAGTAAAACATTTATAATCGAAAAAATAGTAAATCTCCGACCAATTTTAAGCCACCCTAAAATAAAAACGGGAATATTTAACGTAAAGTACAAAATTGATTGTAAAACGCGAGGATTAACTTTTTGCCAACCGATAATATCATGAATTAATTTAACTAAATTTTGGCTTAAACCAGAAACACCGCCCCCCACAAACACAATTTGATTACCACTGACACTGTGGAGCGTTTCAAGCGATGGACTAATAAATAAACGAAATGCTAAAGCATAAGTAAACGAACTAAAGAGCACTAACATTAAAAGATACATCCACTCGGTTGCAACCTTTAAGCGTGGTCGGAATGAAAGCCACTCTCTAATTTTACTTTTGACACTAAAACGAATACCCATAATTACCTCACTATCTTGAATTATAGGTTTAATTTAATAAACTTGCAAAATATAACTATTTAAAACTATTGTTTTAATGAAAAAACACATTGTTTTGCTATTAGATTTCAGAAACTTTAGTAAATTGCTTTTTTTATTATTGCTTTTGTTTGAAAATATATGTTGAGAGTGTTATTATTATACGTGCTCTATTATTTAATAGAAGGAGGAACTTTTCATGAAAAAAATCTTAGGTGCTATCGGTGGTTTCTTTGTAGCTATCTGGCGCTGGATTAAAGAAACAGCCTGGGTCCAACCACTTTTAATTGTTGGAATTATCTTTGGAATTATTTTTGCAATTCCAAGTGTCGTCGATGGCATTCGTAAAATTGATGAACGTAACAATAGTGCGGAAAAATACTATCAACAATTCCAAGTCTCACTTGCTGGTGCGGAAAATAGTGCCGCTGATAAATTACTTGATGAAATTAAGCAAAATTCAGAAGGTGGTAGTGAAAGCTTAAAAGGACAAAAATTCTTCGTAGTTTTTGTGCAAAAAGATGAAGCATGCAGTGCATGTCTTGATGCTCGTGAAGGCTTTGAATATTTAGCGGATGATGGTAAAGCTTTACTTGATGATGGCCGGAAGATTGAACTTAAAACAATCTTTGTGGACCAAGAATTAAAACGTAAAGATAAAGAAGATTGGAAGAAAGAAGATAGCGATCCAGTTGATAATTATGCTGAAACCGCTTTTGAAGCTTTCTTACTTCGTAACGCTGCTCGTTTTGAAGAGTATGCTGGGGATGCACTTAATACCCACTATTATATTAATGGCGGTATTACTGAGCAACAAGTTGAAGATATTGAATCAGCGGATGTCAAACGTTTCCAAACCCCAACCATATTACAAATTGACTTTACTGACACAGCACCACAACCTGGTGTTACAAATGTCTTTATCGGTGTTCAAGGAGCGAAAAAACTTGATCGCGCTAAATACATTGCTGATGCATGGAACTATAAAGGTCAATTTGGACCAAATTATACTGTCTAACATTATTAAAAAGTTGAAAAATGCCGGCGTTAAGCCGGCTTTTCTTTTTACTTCTTCTACTAAATTATTAAAGTACTGTAAACAAAAGTGTCGCGATTAAGAAATAAATTTGTAAGGCAAAGAAGTCATTAATCGTTGTAATAAGCGGACCAGACGCTGCTTTTTCGTCTAGCTTAACAGCGAGCAAAATAATTGGCGTTAACACACCTGCTAATGAGCTAATAATCATTGCGCACATAAGTGATAAGCCTACTACTGCAGCATACATCAAAGCATTATCTTGACCTAAAATAGTAAGGAATAAGAAAACAATACCAAACCCGACGATACCGGAAGCAAAACTATTTAATAATCCAATTAAAAGTTCACGCCCAAAATGTTTTCTAATTTTAATTTCACCACTATGTAAGCTTAAAATTGTGACCCCCATACTTTGTGTACCAATATTACCAGCCATCCCAAGAATCATTGGTTGGAATAAGACTAAGCCCACAAAAGTACTTAAAAGTCCTTCGTATGATGTAAGTGTGCCAGCGATTAGTAAGTTAAGTACGACCGCGACGAGCGGCCACGGTAACCGTGTTAAGGCGTTTTATGTGGTGGAAGATTATCATCATCTTCGGCAACTTTCACTAATTGGCGCATCATTGTTTCATGCGATTCCGCCATTAAATTTAATGCGTCAGTTTCAGAAACGAACCCAATCATTTCACCATCACGCGTTAATACAGGAAGCATTAATATGTCATAATCACGAATCATTTTTAATGCCCAAGTAATTTTTTCGTCTTCATACACGAACGGGAAATTAGTGTCGATAACTTCACTAATTGGAGTTGTTGAACGAGCGGCAATTAAGTCTTTAATGGTAGTAGCCCCTACATATTTATTATTTTCATCGTGGAAGAAAATAACATCAATTTCATCATTATCAGCGGCATTAGCAATCGTATTATACGTTGCTTTTTTAACTGTTGTCGTATTTGGGAAAGAAATAAAGTGTGGCGAGCTAACCGCAGCTGCACTATCAGCGTCGTAACTTAGTAACTTAAAATATTTTGTTGTTCTTCAATCTCCATTTCTTCCAAAAATTCAGCAGCGTCTTCTGGATTAAGGAAGCTTAAAAGATCGGCGCGTGATTCATAAGTTAATAAACTAAGTAAATATGCTTGGCTCTCTTCGTCTAATTCACCGTAAAGAACCGCTAAGTCAAATGGTTGTTTTTGATTAAGAAAAGCAATGTCAGCGGGTTCAATTAAACGTGCAATTATCTTTTCATTTAATTCCATTGACATGCCCCCTTTCATAAATAAAATTATACCCCATTATTTAGGATGTGAATTAAATAATTATAATTTTTTAATTTACAACTTACATCTATTTTACAAAAGACGCTAAGTGTTCTGCTGTTGCTTTTGCTTCCGCTTCGGTTTCAGCTTCAACCATCACTCTTACTAATTCTTCAGTTCCGCTAGCGCGAACTAAAATACGACCAAGACCACCAAGTTTAGCTTCACTCTTTTTAATTTCCGCAAGCAATGTTTTATCAGTCATTGCCATCTTTTTATCTTTGACTCTAATATTTAATAAACATTGTGGAAATTTGATAAATTCTTTAACATATTCACTAAATGTTGTTTTTTCTGCCGCTAAGACATCTAGTACTTTCATCATCGTATAAATGCCGTCACCCGTCTTAATATAACCATTAAATATTGTATGACCTGATTGTTCACCACCAATTAAGTAATCGTGTTCAATCATTTCCCGTTGAACGTGTTTATCGCCAACACTAGTGGCGACTAATTTAATACCTAATTTACTTAATGCTGAACCAAGTCCGTAATTTGCCATCACTGTGGCAACGACAGTATCTTTTGTCAATGTGCCGATTTTTTTATAATGTTTCCCTAAAAGATATAATACATGGTCACCATCAAGTACTTCACCTTTGGGTCCAACAAATAAAACACGATCAGCGTCACCATCAAAAGCAACACCGAGGTCATATTTACCAGGTGAGTTTTTAATTGTGTCTTGTAGTTTATCTAAATGGGTTGAACCGCAGTCTGCATTGATATTAACACCGTCTGGTTCAACATTAATAATTGTGGCATTTAAACTAGTGCCTGCAACGATATGATGAATAACACTGCTAGCGCTCCCATTAGCGCCATCAATTAATAAATTAAGCTTGAGTCCACCGCGAAATGCCTTCTTAGCGTAATCAACATATTCATAAATTAACTCGGATTTGTCGGTAAATTTGCCAATTTCACCGCCTGTTTTAAGTTTAAGTCGTGTGTCACTTGCAATATACTTTTCAATTTCCTCTTCGATTGATTCAGCAATTTTAAAACCATTTGTGTCAAATATTTTAATGCCGTTATCTTGGAAAGGATTATGCGATGCACTAATCATGATGCCGTAATCATAATTGTATTTTTTACATAAATACGCTAAGGCAGGTGTTGGCGCAACACCAATGGAACTAGCCTCACCCCCACTGCTTAAAATACCCGCAACTAAGCTAGCAAAAATAACAATTCCACTTCTGCGCGTGTCATAAGCAATTAAAATCTTATTTTTCTTTTGGTATTGACCTAAAAAAGCTCCAATATCAAAACTTAAGCCTGGCGTCAGTAAAACATTTGCCGGTCCTCTAATTCCGTCTGTTCCAAATAATTTCATATATAACCTCTTTAAATAATTTATTTCGTTAATAAATGATCGACTAATACTTTTCTAAAGTCTTCAGGACTCACAGGTTGCAAAGCAGCGCGATAAGCAATGGAAATACGACCAGTTTCTTCACTAACAACAATCGTAACAGCATCACTAATTTCGCTAATTCCTAATGCTGCGCGGTGCCGTGAGCCAACCTTTCCTGCAAGTGCTTTGGTTGATGGTGTAAAGTAGACACTAGCCGCTAAAATGGTATCGTCACGAATTACAACGGCACCGTCATGAAGTGCCGTCCCCTTATAGAAAATAGTCGTTAATAAAGGTGCACTAACCGGTGCATCAATCGGACTGCCATTTTTAATTAATTCCGTTAATTGATTAGTGCGTTCAATAGTAATAAGCGCACCAGTTTTAGTTTTTGATAACGAAAATACCGCAGATACAAGTTGATTTACTAAATCCTCTTGGTCGTAAATCTTACGAAAATCACGCTGGAAGCGACGGTCTTTTGGTGTGGCGACATTGGAGATTAACCATCTAAATTCAACAATATTACCAAAAATAAACGTCATAGCGCATAACATATAAATTAAAGCAACTAAGTAAAAGGCATATGTTAAATCAAATAAACCGAGCACTAACAAGACAACTGAAAGTACGATAAGCGTAACTTTGGGGAATATACGTTTAAGCGTAATTAATAAAAGTACATCAAGTGTAACTATAAAAACAAAAACAACTAAGAGTTGTATAACCTGAATTTGCAATTCACTAAGCATTTCTGAAAGTATTAAAAACATAATAAATCCCCCGTCTATTTGTATAAATATTTTAGCATGTAAACACAACCATTTTCAATTTAAAATGCGTAAATTGTCGCTATTTTTTAACGAAAACTAATCCCAAATTAAAAAGAGTGCCATTTTGCAAGGTTATCGCAATAAACATTATAATTATTTCGGCAATATAATACTAAACATTATGTTCGAATGTTATTTAAAATATCAGAGCATTAAGCGCGTCTTTTAAGTAATTCACTTTTAATTTTGTCCGCAGCTTCTCTTTGTTTAAGCCAAAACTCTTTACTTTCTTCGAGGTTAAATTCACGGGGTAAACTCGTTTCTGTAACAAGATGACCTTGATAGTTAATCTTTGTTAAAGCATCATAAACTTCTTCCCAATTAATTACACCATCAAACGGAATTTTATGATAATCATTAACACCATCGTTATCATGAAGATGCAGTGCAACACAATATTTATGACCAAGTTTTTCAATCATTAATTTCGGTGATACACTTTTATCAAAACCATTAAACATTTGCGCATGACCAACATCAACACACGCCTTTAAGTTAGGATGATTAATATATTCTAAAAGGCTTAAAAATGATTCAGGAGTTGAACAAGTTGAGTAATCACAATGAATTGCTCCTACTTGCCATTCCCACATATTCTCGGTTGCAATGACAACATTCATTTTTTTCGCTAGCGGAAGTAGTTCATCAAAAAACTTTTTATTAAACTCATTATCAGCGTTCATCACTGGATGAATAACAACATAAGGAATGCCAATGATGCCCGCTATTTGTAAACATAATTTTTGTGTTTCTAACATGTATGCATTATATTCTTCATCGTCCTTACGATAAACATGAAACGGGGTATGTGCTTGCACAATCGGAAGATTAATCTCTTCAGCGATACTTTTAATGCGTTTCGCGTTTGCAATTATGTCACCAGTAAATAACTCACGATTACGAACAGCAACACCACCAAAGGTGTCATACATTGTTAAATCAACAGCTTCAAAACCTAACTCCTTAATAAGTCGTAAAGCAAACTCTAAATCACCAAAGCGTGTCACATGGCCTGTCATCATTGCTGTTTTCATAACTTTGCTCCTCTATATTTATTTAATCAAAACTCATTACACAATTACGACCAGAAGCTTTTGCTTTATATAAAGCTTGGTCAACATTATCAATAAACTGTTGGAGGTTTGTTTCGGTGTTTGGCTTAGCGGAATATACACCGACACTAATTGTACATTTATATTCTTTAACTTGTTTAAATTCTAATAGTTGCACTACTTCCCGAATTCTATTACCGATTGTGATCGCTTCTTCTTTACTAGTGTCATGTAAATAAATTAAAAACTCTTCCCCGCCAAATCTGCAGCAAAGATCTAATGGTCGAATGTTTTCTGCGATTGTCTTTGCTACAACCTTTAATACTTCGTCCCCAAATAAGTGTCCATAAGTATCATTTACTTTCTTGAAAAAATCAATATCAATAAAAAGAAATGATAAGTAACCATCTTCTTGCTGTGCCGCTTAAAATAGGACTCAGCTTTATTCATAAAAAAGCGCCGATTATAAATGCGTGTTAACGGATCTAAATTAGAACTTTCTTTCACTAATGCATAAGAGCGGTCATACATTATAAGTAAAAATCCTACGCCATTAGTTAACATTAATAACACTAAGGCAAGGAATGTACCAATTTGGAAGAAATTATTAGTGAAAAGTACAATCTCATTATCAAATAGGGAATTAAATGCTCGTAATAAGAGGAAGATAAGGAAGAGCAGACTTATTGCGGCAATGACTTTTTGAAACTTCGTGCTCTCTTTATTTAAAATACTTAAAACATTAGGGGCGGCAAAAACTAAAAATACCGCTAAAGAAGCAATCCCAACCCTAATATGCGCAGCGCTAAGCGTAATTTCAAAAACTAAAAATAAGATAACTGCTACCGCTAATAAAACACTTTGTGTTATCACCCAGCCCTTTGTCCACTTATCATTTAGCCGTAAAACAATTAACGAATCTAAATAAAAACTGACAAAGAGCAATATATTACCAAAGTAAACAGAAATAACATCACTTATTTCCCCTCTAAAAAATAAAAATAACCACGCGATTGCTTGTAAAATTTTAGCAATACCAAATCTTTGGATTATTGTTTTATCATAATTTGAATCGTGATATATGTAATAACGAAGTGTTAAAAGTGATAACACTAAATTGCCACAAATTAAAACACCCATCATTGTTTTTACATCTAGTTTAATAAGGGTTTCTAATAAGTTTTGTAAGAACATCTTCTATTGGCCTCTTTCTTTTTAACTCTGATCAATATGCATCCTTTTTTTAATACATAATCAAGGCTTTGTATATTATACAAAAATTAATATCTCGCGCCTTAGAAAGGTACAAAATAGTGATATTTTTTTACAATTAAATGATATTTTTATAATTATTTAATCAACTTTTACATGTTGTTTTATTACAAAAAAATATTATTTATTCTAAAACTTGACATTTAACTAATAATATCTAATAATGAAGATGCAAGAGGAATCTTGGCGGTCTTACCCACTAAGTAGTGAGAGTGATGCATTCACGTAAACCTAGGGCCGTATTAAAGGGATCAGTATCAGCATTTACAATATGTATTTAAACCGCCCCTCATTATTTGCGGGTAAGCGGGCTGATCGCATCATTCCAGCAGTTATTTGGATAACTGCTTTTTATTTATGAACTCATTATATTTTTCTAAGTTCTTTTTATTCGCTTTTAAAAATTGTAAATAGTTAGATTCGTCATATGAAATATTATTAGAATAACGTAAATCTTTTTTTGTTAAATTAATTTTTGCAATACAGTGATGAAGTTCATATCCTAAATAACCACCTTTTATTTGAAAGTTTTTTTTCTTGCCATAAGAACTTTTACTTGTAAGTATTACTCCAGCAATATTATCTCCGCTTTTATATAATGGTATAAATTTATGTTTTCCAATTCTATCATGCATTGCTTTAGTTATTACAAAACACTCTTTCTTATTTGGGTGATTGAATAATGGTAGCTCATTAACTTTTAAATCATTATCCTTACCTAATACCTGTTTTCTAGTTTTCCCACTATGATTATAATGTTTTTTTGCGAAGTACATTCTACTATTATTTGTATTAGCTTTTTGGCGCTTTACAATTTTGGGAAACTTGAAAATGGTCCATACTAAAACAGCAAATAACAAAAGTAATATTGAGTGTTGTTTGAATAATTCGTTTAATATCATCTTAACTCCTATTTATTACCCTTAATGTTTTTTTTGTTTTCCTTCAATTTCGCATTTTTCGATTATTCAATATTGTTTAATCTCTTTTCATATTGTTTTTTGAAGAAATTCAGTGAAATCTTATCCAATATATAATAATAATAATAATAAAGACGCTATAATTCTTAATTTTTATTTTTGTTAAAATGTTTATTTAAAACATATTTATCACATTTTTGTTTGTGGTTTAAATTCAAAATAAAGAAAAGCAGATTTTCATCAAATCTGCTGATTAACTAATGGCGGAGTAGGTGAGACTCGAACTCACGCGCCAGTTACCCGACCTACTTCCTTAGCAGGGAAGCCCCTTCACCAACTTGGGTACTACTCCGTCTTGCTAAATAATATCACATGCTTAATATTTTGTAAATTAATTAATAGGCACGAGCGATGATTACAACATATTTAGCGGGTTTCCCACTGATTAAACACTTTTTAGCAAATGGAGTTTGATTAAAAGGTAAGGCTCTAGCGGTTGCTTGATATTTTTCTTTAATCACATCTAAGTCTTCTTGATCACCACTCCACATCATCTTAGCGTACGCTAATTTGTTGTTAAGGGCATCTTCAAGTTCTTCAATACTTCTTACTTCAATGGTGTGATTAAGTAAATCAGTAAGTTTCTTTTGATACATATCTTCATGAATCTTTTCTAAGAGTGCCGGCACTACTTCTTCTAAATCTTTATCGGCAAAACTAATTTTTTCATGGCTATGACGAATTGAACCACTTAAAACTTCCGCCTTTAGGTCGCGCGGACCAATTTCTAAGCGCAGCGGGACGCCTTTCATTTCATGTTCACTAAATTTCCAGCCTGGTGACTTATCGGAGTCATCAATTTTAACTCTAACACCAATTGCTTTTAAGCGACTGACAAGTTCTAAGGCTTTTGGCATAATTCCTGGTTTATTTTGTTGGATAGGGACAATGATAACTTGAACAGGAGCAAGCCGTGGTGGTAGGCTAAGCCCATTATCATCGCCATGCGCCATAATAACACTGCCGATTAAACGCGTTGAAACACCAAAACTAGTTTGATGCACATATTGTAAAGTGTTATTACGATCTTGGAATTGAATATTAAAAACACGGGCAAAACCATCACCAAAGTAGTGAGTTGTACCACATTGTAAAGCTTTACCATCTGGCATAAGTGCTTCAATTGTAAAAGTTTGTTCAGCGCCGGCAAATTTTTCTTTCTCGGTTTTAGTACCGGTTAAAAACGGAATCGCGAGTAATTCTTTACCCATGTTTTCATAAACTTTAAGCATATCAAGCGCATGGGTCCGTGCTTCTACTTCCGTTTCATGAATCGTGTGCCCTTCTTGCCATAAGAATTCACTACCGCGTAAAAAAGGACGCGTTGTCTTCTCCCAGCGAACGACAGAACACCACTGATTGTATTTCTTTGGTAAATCACGATATGAACTAACTATTTTAGCGTAGTGATCACAAAATAATACTTCACTTGTCGGACGAATAATAAGTGGATCTTCAATCTTTTGATTACCACCTTGTGTTGCGACTAATGTTTCGGGGGCAAAACCTTCGATATGATCTTTTTCTTTTTGAAAAAGACTTGTGGGAATAACAAGGGGCATGTACACATTATCATGACCTTTTTCTTTAAACTTTTCATCTAAATATTTTTGAATATTTTCCCAAATCGCATAACCATAAGGTCGGTAAATAATAAAACCTTTAACTTCGCTATAATCCATTAATTCCGCCTTGCGACACACATCAGTGTACCATTGAGCAAAATCTTCACTTTGGGTTGTAATTGCATCAATTTTAATCTTACTCATCTGTATTTCCTCTTACTAAAATTAATAATTCTTAGTGCTTTCTTTTTATCAATAGTTTGCAAGCTGTTGTCTTTCTTGCTAATTTCATCACTAGCGACATAATCTACACCTGCCCGAATATAATACTCGATTTCACTCCACTTTGGCAAATCACTAATCATTATTGGTTTTTGATGACGTAATAATTTACCTAATGATGAAAGTAAGGATAAGCGTTCCCGTTCATCATTAACTGTATGGGTTAAGATTTTTTCATTCACCATAAAGTAATCAACTTCACCATAAATTTTGTCTGGCAGTGTTAATTCAGTATCACTAATGATTAAACACACTTCATACTTTTGTTTTTTAATTTTCTTAATCAGTTTTAACATATCTTCAATGTTCACAAATGTGTTAGCGAAATCTTGTTCTTCTAACATAAAGACCATTTTGAGATCATTCGCAAATGGCTGCGTACTAAAAGCATCACTAATAAAGTCGACTCCACCTAACCCAAGGGGGACAAATAGTAATTGCTTATTATTGCGGCGCATATTGTAATAACGGGCCGCTGCCTTCCGGAGCACCATCTTTACAAGCTGTTCGTTTTGCTTATTTTCTCGCGCAAATTGCGCAGCTTCATTGAAACTCCCGAATAATGAACCGCTGATGCTGAAGGTCGTTAAGTACCCTAATATTTCAACTGTTTTAGCATTAACAATTGGTTGAAATAAAGTATCGACTCCCTTGCGAGCCACAAGTTGTGTTAGTTCACTGCGATATAAACTTAAGTCCATGTCTTTAATTTCTTGATTTGGATCATGAATTAAGAGCCGACCGTCTTCTTTAAGCGCATAAAGACTTAATTCTTCCGCTGTTTTAAAAAACATATTCATCTCCGAAAATTGACGAGACCGCGTTAACCCAATCCCGAGTGAATATTCGTTGTAGCCATTTTTTTGGAGATAACCGCTCATGCGTTTCTTTATTGATTGGAACACATCAATAGCGGTATCAACATCACTTGAACGCGGGAAGTATATGCCAACAGTATGATTATCAACAAAACGAATGACGCGACTTCGTTTCCGATAAACAGCGACTTGGTTTTGTAACTCATACCATAAATGCGGCGGTATTTCTGCGCGGTGCGTTTGTGCTCCGCTTGCTGTCACTGCAATACTAATCGCACCATATACGCCACGCCCGCGCTTATGGGCGCGTCTGTATACCTTTACTAATTCTTCTTCAGTTAAGTAACCTATATTCTCTTTTTTCTTCACCGTTAAATTCATTTGGTCATTAGCCTTTAAATATCGATACAAATAAGATTCAAGGTGAATAATCTTTTTTTCATAATCGACACCAGTTACTTCTAAAATTGAAGCGTATGACCGACGCATATCTCGCACAAAAACATCAACTTTATAAAATTTACTTGCTTCACTTTTTGGATCAATTAAAGCGTTAACCCATTTATCAAGTCGATCAACTTCTTTCGCGGTAAATTGTTGAAAAAATTGTGGTAATAAACCATTTTTGCGTTCGCCAAAACTACCGCGATTAAAGTAAGTGACTTTTCCTTCACCTAAGTCAAGAAGAAAAATCCGCGGTGTTGTTATATTTCCTAAAATAATGTTTTGGTCTTTAAGATCTTTACGATTACCGTGAATAATTAAAAGCACAGCAATAACTAACATCACTATTGTGCCGCTAAGTAGTATTACCCTTGGTAAGTTTTCTAATATGAAATTAATAATGTCCTGCATAAATCACCTATGTATATTATACATAAAAATAATTTTATCATTGCGTAGAAGCGAATATTTTATAGATACTATAAAATCTTTGTTATAATTAGCATTACGGAGAAATACCCAAGCCTGGCTGAAGGGGTCGGTCTCGAAAACCGATAGGAGGAGCAATCTTCGCGAGGGTTCGAATCCCTCTTTCTCCGCCATGAAGGAGGAAAACAAATGGCGAAAAAACGTTTATTAATTGTTGTGGACTATCAAAATGACTTCGTTAATGGAGCACTTGGCTTTAGTGATGCCCATGAAATCGAACAAAAAATTATTGATACTATTGAAGACCACTTAAAAACAAAAGATGACATTGTCTTCACTAAAGACAGCCATTTTGATAACTATTTAGAAACTGAAGAAGGGCGTAATTTACCTTTCAAACACTGTATCAAAGGTACACCGGGTCATGATATTCATGGTAAAGTAGCAGCCTACTTACCAAAAGCAAAGAAAGTTTATGAAAAGTTAACTTTTGGTTCACTTGAACTCGCTAACGATATTGTAAATAAAGGTTATGAAGAAATTACGCTTGTTGGTTTAGTGACAAATATTTGTATTTTAAGTAATGCTTTACTTGCTAAAGCCGCTTTACCTGAAGCAAAAGTTATCGTCCTTAAAGACGGTGTCAATAGCTATGACAAAGACTTACACGCTAAGACACTAGATGTGTTACAAGGCACACAAATTATCGTTAAATAAACTTTATGAACAAACCTAAAGATATTAAAATCATCATTCTTTTAGGCCAATCAAATATGGAAGGCCATTCGTGGACTAGTTATTTAGACCGGCATTTCCCGCCTGAATTAGTCAATTACTACACTTCCCCTTTCAAAACGGAAATTGCCTATAACTGTGATAATGGTAATAATGAATCATATGATGAATTTGTCCCTGTCAGAGTTGGACAAGGATATGACTCTACACGTTTTGGTCCTGAAATTGGGATTGCTGCGCACTTAGAAAAAGCTCAGCGCAGTGATGAATTTAAAATTATTAAGTTCGCGATTGGTGGCACTAGCCTTGAAGTATTTTGGCGCTCACCATCAAGTGGGATCCCTGGACTATGTTATATGTTTGCCACTAATTATGCGCACCGTATGCTTACAAAATTAAAGCGTGATGGCTATAATCCAACTGTCAGCGCTATTCTTTATATGCAAGGTGAAAATGATTCAGTTGATGGTGGGCATCTTCAATACGAAAAGTATTTACAAAATCTTGTTAATGATTTACGGAACGAATTTAAAGATTACGCACCTAAAGCAGGCATTTACTTTATTGACGGCCTTATTAATGATGCTGAATTTTGGACACATCACGAAATAATTAATACCGCTAAGCGTAATGTAGCAAAAAGTGATCCAAAAAACATCATTGTCGATACACTTACCCCACAACTTTCTTTTAGCAATGAACCGGATTTTGAAATAGACTGGGCACATTATGATAGTGATGGTACTATTAAACTTGGTCACTTATTTGGTGAAGCTGTTACTGAACATATTAAATAGTTACTAATAACAATAAACAAAAAAGCACCCGCGACTGGGTGCTTTTCTCTTTCTTTATGGCGCGCCCGACACGACTCGAACGTGTGACCCCAACCTTCGGAGGGTTGTACTCTATCCACCTGAGCTACGAGCGCATTTATTACCCTAATACTATATCTAAAATCATCATAATAATAAAGCCTAACATTACAGCAAATGTGCCTTGGTGCTCAGTTCCACTTAAATTTGCTTCAGGAATTAAATCTTCCACAACAACAAACATCATCGCTCCTGCGGCAAAACTTAAAAACCACGGTAAGAGTGTTTGAAACACCGTGGCAAATAGAAACGCCAAAACTGCACCAATTGGTTCAACAATTGCACTAGCAACACCAAATCCGAATGCTTTACCTTTATTATTAAGACGCCGCGCCATCGGTAAACTAACAGCCGCTCCTTCAGGAATATTTTGAATTGCCATCCCAATTGAGAGGGCTAGGGCACTATAGAGCGAAATAGAAGCATTTCCAGGATTAACAATACCTGTATAAGCCACAGCAAAAGCAAAGCCGACCGCAATACCTTCAGGAAAGTTATGAATTGTCATTGCTAAAAATAATTTTGAATCAAGACTTAGTTTTTTAGTTGGTAATCCTTCTTCATCTTCACTACGTTGATGCATATGAGGGACAATACGGTCAATAAACCATAAAAAGAGTACTCCTAATGCAAATCCGACCGCAACTGGAATAATCGCTAATTTACCCCAGCCTGAATTTTCAGCAAATTCTAAACTTGGCATTATTAATGACCACACTGAAGCAGCAATCATTACACCCGCAGCAAATCCTAGTAAAATACTATTAACTCGCTCACTTATGGGCCCGCGGAAAAAGAATACCGCTGCTGCACCAAGCGCAGTCGCAATGAATGGTATAGCCATCCCGATAATAATAATCCATAGTTCAAGTGTTGTTAACATTACTGAATATTGACCTCGCTACTGAACACAATTGTATCACCTTTATGCCCAGAAATTACGACTTTTGCATCGTCCCTGCTGCGACTAATTGTTAAGGTTTCACCTTGTAAAGCTTCATTATTATAATTAATTACAATACTTTTAATCTTTTGACCTTTTTGTAAATCAAGATAATCATAGATTATATTTCCGTATTTTGAATTATTTAAGTGTCCGTTTTCATCAATATCACTTGGGCGTACGGTGTAATTACCTACAACATTATCACTAACACTGGGTCGCGGGAAGGTGTGATTGAAAGGTTCTTCTTCATAATAGAAATCAAGCGGATAATCATAACGATCAGCGCCTACTATTTTACGCGAATCAATATCAATTAAAACCCATCTACTTCTGGAGTAAGCAATTATTTCATTCGTTGCTGGGTTTACAATTTTATAATAGCGATCAAAATAAAACCTTGTTGCAGGACGTGGCCAAGTCACAACCTCAACTTCTAGCGGAGTTTCAGGATAAGTAACATACTCTATTTCTGTGCGCGCTATAACCCACACTAAGTTAATTTTTTCTAAGTGTTCACGACCGGCACCTAATAAATAAGCGTGACGGGCGGCAATATTTTGGAATAAATCAAGTGTGCCTTGTACACCAATATTATTACTTGGATCATAATAATTAGTGGTGAGCACATATTTTTGTTTATAAATATTTTCTACTTTCATCGTCGCTTTTCCTCCTTTAATCTTTAGATTAAGGCAACATTATAATATTACACCATTTGTGTGAAAATAAAGGCTATTTATACTATTTTATTTATATTTTTTACTTACTTTTTAAATTTTATTCAATGTTTTTTTCTTCGGTTTCGCTTGGTGTTTCTACTTCGGTTGAAAGCGAGTCTTCGCTATTTTTCTTATAAGTTTTAATACCAAAAATAAACCAAATGATATGAAAAATCCACACGACTCCTAAAATAATGCTAGGAATATATACTTTTTTAATCATCATCGGGATAAATCCAAGTAACATCACAAGTGTCACTGTAATCATCATCTTTATTTTTGCCGGCCAAGTCATGCCTTTGCCCTTAACATAACTTGCTAGATTCTTTTTATATAGTTTTGTATTAATAAACCAATTATGTAAACGTTTCGAACTTTTGGCAAAACTAAAAGCGGCGAGCAAAAGAAATGGAACCGTCGGTAAAATAGGAAGTGCTGCTCCGATTGCACCAAGTGCGAGACTGACACAACCTAAAATAATCCAAAATATCTTTTTTGCTTTCATTTATTTATCCTCAACTTCCTCTACTATTTCACCATTAAAACGATAGACACGATCAGCGATTGCCATTGTTGACTCACGGTGTGATACAAGAATGATGCCGCGATCTTCTTTATGTTTTTTTAATGCTCTTAGGATAATGCCTTCGTTTATACTATCAACATTACTAGTTGGCTCATCAAGTAATATTAATTTGCTACCACGCAAGAACGCACGAGCTAGACCAATACGCTGTTTTTCACCAGCGGATATATTATCGCCAAACACTCCTACACGTGAATTAAAACCTTGCGGAAGTGAAACAATAAAATCGTAAATTGATGCCTTTTTGCAAGCAATTTCCACCTCTTTTAATGTTGCATCACGTTTAGCGATTAATAAATTCTCAAGAATAGTGTCGTCAAAAAGATAAGTGTCTTGGCTGACCATTGTTACATTATCTAAAAGGTTATCACTGTTAATATTTTCTATTTCAATACCGTTATATAAAATCGTACCTTCATCTTTTTTGTAAAATCTTAATAACAATTTTAGTAATGTTGATTTGCCGCATCCCGAAGGACCAACAATTCCAACTATCTCACCCTTATTAGCGTGTACACTAACATCATTAAGTATTTCTTCATTTTCAGCATAGGCAAAAGACACATTACTAACTGTTACATTTTCAAATTCAAAATCACTTCCGTTATCAATCTTAGTAATCAGTGGTTTTTCATTTAATAAATCAAGTACACGATCACCTGCTGCAAATGTTTGCGTTAAATTACTTGGTAAAGAAGAAATAGCGATAACAGGACCGAATGAACCGAAGATAGCAGCAACGCCAATAATCATACGCCCAATAGTTAAATTATCACGAATAACAAGTATCGCCCCGAGCACTAATGTAATAAAGATAAAGATGGAAACAAATAGTTCAGTAGTAGCGTGTGCCCTAGTCGTATCTTTTTTCAACTTTTTTGTTTCGTTAAGCAACATATCAGAACGTTCATTAACTTCTACTTCACGTTTTGGTCCACCATTGTTTAAAACAATATCTTTAATTCCTTTAATACTATCAAGGAAAAATGAGTTAAAGGCGGCAAAGTTTTGGCGATAACGAACACCCGAAACTTTTAATTTCTTTGATGTAATAAGTGGTAGTAAAATACCGATGACAATATAACTAATTAGGGCATTTACCGCTAATAACCAACTTGAAGAAAAACCAACAAATAAAATAACACTAATCGACACAACTATAGCAATAAAAATAGGGGAGATTGTATGAGCATAAAACACCTCGAGTATTTCAATATCCGAAGTTATCATCGCAATAATTGATCCTTTTTGTTTACTCTCTATCTTTGAAGGAAATAATGTTCGTAAAGCACTAAATATCTTATCGCGTAGCACCGCTAAAAGCCGAAAAGCAATATAATGATTTGTGTATTGTTCTATGTATCTAAGGATTCCGCGTAAAACACCAAATCCAATTAACAAACTGAAAATTAGCGGATATGAAAGTGCAATTGCTTCACCTAAAAACTTAGCTATCGCTACTGCTCCTAAAAGTGTGACACCCATCGCGAAAATAAATCCTAATGAGCCAGTAACAATTGCTAAAACCATAATATAAGATAAGCTACCTAAAAGTACGACAAGACTTGCCATAATTTTTGCCCCACTTCTTCGTATTACATTAGGCCTTTTCATAATTACACTCCATGTAACCTTCTTCTAATGCTTTTTGGGTCGTAAATAATTTAGCGTAGCCACTATTATTCGCCATTAAAGTATCATGGTTACCACTTTCTAATAATTCACCATTTTCCATATAATAAATATAATCACTAGGCACTACATTAGCGAGACGATGAGAAATAACAATTACCGCTTTCTTTTTCGATAATTCTTTAATATTAGCCATAATTATGGCTTCGCTTTCTATATCAATATTGTTAGTTGCTTCATCAAATATATATATCGCTTTGTTAGTGACTAAATTAATTGCCACAGCAAGGCGTTGCCTTTCTCCTCCCGATATATTTAGCGCATCTTCATTAATAACTTTATCTAACCCACCATTTGCTTCAACAAAATCAGCAAGATTAACTTTTGTTAAAGCCGCATATATCTCTTCGTCGGTTACATCTTTATTTGCTAATTTAAAATTATTGCGGATTGTATCATTAAAAATATAAGTATTGTAACTAATGACCGCAAGATTACTATAATAACTTTCACGCGACAGAGTTTCTAATAATTCGCCACCAACACTCACACTCCCAAATTGCGGTCTAAGTGCACCTGTAATAAGATTAACAATTGTTGATTTTCCACTTCCTGATTCACCAACAATCGAAACCATGCCTTGCTCTTTAAAAGTCATTGATACATCATTTAACACGTTAGCGTGACCGTTATACGCAAAAGTTACATCTTTAATTTCGATATTTGGATTCGTTACTTCTTTTGTACCCCATGGCGTTTCTTCTTCTGCAAGCAGTGATAATATCTTTTGACCAGCACTTGCCCCGTTCATTGCAACGTGAAACGCCGAGCCAAGCGCACGAAGCGGTAAGAAAAACTCGACTGCGACTAAAATTAAAAATAACGCACTAAATGGTGATAATCCCCATTTTAAAACACTAATTATTGCTATTAATACACCAATTCCAGCGCCAGTATAAGCGACAATATCCATAATCGTTGTACTCGCTAATTGCATGACTAACACTTTCATAGTAATCACACGAAATTCTTCACTTGCTTCATTCATCTTTGTTTGCTGATAAGCATCGGCCTTAAAGATTTTAAGTTCGCGTAATCCTTGGATACTATCGAGAAATTTATCACCCATTGCTGTGTATTTTCCCTAGTATTTAGCAAAGATCCGTTTTGCGTATTTAGATATAGCGATAATGGAAAGTGGAATCAGGGGTACCGCTGCTAGTAGCACGAGTGAAAACCGCCAATCAAACCATACCGTTACAAAAAACAAAATTATTGGCGCTAATAGTGCGTAGAAAAATTGTGGAATATAAGTTGAGTAATATAAATCTAATTGCTCCACGCCTTCAAGTGAAACTTGCGTTAAACCAGCCACCTTCATCCCGTCAGTAGTTCTCACGCCAAGTCTTACAATCTTGTTATACACTTTTTGACGCAGGTCTTTTTTTGCTTGACGACCAATAATATCTGTCAAGTAACCAACACTAATTGAAAGTAAATAACGAATAATAATTGAAATAATAGCAATTAATGCAGGCCATAAATAAGTCCATACACTACTATCATCACTATGATTAGCGACTTCTTTTATTAAATAAACAAGCGATCCAGTTATTACAATATTTGTAATTAATCCGCATACCATGAGTATCACAGTGAAAATAATATGTTTGTGATTATCAATTAATTTCAGTAACTTTCGATTAATCATTTATGCTTTATAACTCCTAATTACTTAAGCTTATTAGTTAGCGAACGCTAACCTTTATGGTAAAAAAGAAGGCGGCGATATTCTTGTTAGTCGCCGCTAACTTCGTACTAACTATACATTCCATCTTGTCAATTGTCAATGATAACTATAATATTCATCCTTGAGTTTTGTCTGTAAATTACAATAAAAGTAATGATACGAGCATTATAAAAAGATACTATTATTAAGTCACTAATGTAGAATACACTACTTTATTAGAATTATTGAAGTTCACATCATTGATTTTTCAGTAGTGTTATGTTATTTTGAATGTAGAGAATTTATATTTAAGGAGATTAACTATTCTTAATCAAGTTAAATAGTAAATATATATCAAAAAGATTCACAAACTAAGTGAATTATCCGTCTTCTCATTAAATGTCGTTACTATT
>Ga0208461_1000357_pt1 | contig 45700 bp, 48 predicted proteins | sample AD_JPNTR4_MetaG_FD_184448 | JGI IMG/M metagenome (GOLD analysis project Ga0208461, IMG submission 184448) | Active sludge microbial communities of municipal wastewater-treating anaerobic digesters from Japan - AD_JPNTR4_MetaG (SPAdes) (version 2) | ecosystem: Engineered > Bioreactor > Anaerobic...
AGTAATCTTTTATAAAGGGGCTATCCCTTACCCACATGTTTGTAAGGCATTGATAGACAAAGGGGGTAAAGGGGATTAAGTAGATTATAATATAATTTTTCTGCTTTTGAAATTCTTTTGTTTTTTAACTCTTTTCAGTAGTAATAGATTTTTATTTTCAATAATCCACTCGAATGTTTCTCCTTTTTTAATATTCATGGTCTGAGCCACAGCAGAAGGCAGATTGACATAGAAGGACTGATTTGTAGGTCTTTTAACTCTTTGAATTTTAGTAATGTATCCCATTTGACTCACCTCCTTAAGATGTTATATAGTATATATACTATCACAAAGGGGGGAAGATGTCAATAGAGAAAGAGATGGAAGGGGTGAATTTTAATGATGCGAGGTTATCAAGGAGATATGTTAAAATTGTAAGGAGGGTAAAGATGAATCCTGGGATAAGTTTTCCAAAGATGATAGAGAATTGGTCTGAGTTGAAGGGGTTGTATAGGTTTTTCACCAATAAGAAGGTAACCCACAAGAATATACTTTTGCCGCACAAAGCCAAGACAGTAGAAAGGTGTATGGAGGAAGATACAGTGTTGTTTGTGCAAGATACGACATATTTAAATTATGCACATCATTCGGGTACGATGGGATTAGGATTGATAGGGAAGGAAAAAAGTCTTATAGGGATGATCGTACATAACGGATATGCAGTAAGCGGGCGGGATAAGAAGCCGCTGGGGTTATTACAGTTTTATCTGAACCATATGGGATATAAAGTTGTCATAGCGGTGATTTCTGCCGGTGTGGCAATCGTTTTATCTGAACCATATGGGATATAAAGCCGATAGAGCCGCAGCCGTGTTGGTCACGGTTTCTTCGTTTTATCTGAACCATATGGGATATAAAGGATGTGGTGTTAACATCTTTGTTATAATAAATAACTTGTTTTATCTGAACCATATGGGATATAAAGTATTTTCCAGTTTCTGTTTCAGTAAAACTTAAAATGTTTTATCTGAACCATATGGGATATAAAGGTATCAATCGCAGTAAAGTCAACTGTCTTCTCATAGTTTTATCTGAACCATATGGGATATAAAGGCGGTTGGCGGTAATGATAAAACATGTTTTTTACGTGCGTTTTATCTGAACCATATGGGATATAAAGCAACTCATATTTTACGTCCTCCCAAAACAAAAAAGGAGTTTTATCTGAACCATATGGGATATAAAGTATGAAACATCTTAACAGCAACAAAAAAACCAATTGGTTTTATCTGAACCATATGGGATATAAAGTATGAAACATCTTAACAGCAACAAAAAAACCAATTGGTTTTATCTGAACCATATGGGATATAAAGCCCTTTTTTGTTATGTTATTGTTCAGCGTTCCAGAAGTTTTATCTGAACCATATGGGATATAAAGGATTTTATTGTGTATGAAAGTATTGAAGATGAACAAGTTTTATCTGAACCATATGGGATATAAAGATGCTATACTTTAGTATGACAGGGAATAATAAGAATTAACACAGAAAAAAAGAAACCATAAAAGAAAAGGGGAAAAATGGATTTTGAAAAAGGAATAAAGACATTTGAAAAAGAACAAAAGAACAAGCGGATTTTTCCCTTTTATCACCAATATCACACAAAAATAAATATTATCTCAGATAAAAATCCCTAAAATACCTGCCTATTTTTATACCTTAACTATGGTTCCTTTTTTGGAAGATTGGTAAATTTTATCAGAGAGAAGCGCAACTTTTTCTATTACTGAAAAAGGTGTCTGGGGTTTTCTTTCTTTTTTAATGCACTTAATAAAATCTTCTGCAGGTGTTTTTACATCTGATGAAACTAAAGGTAATGGTTCTGATTCTTGCTTTCCGTTGTAATGAACATAAGAATTTTCTCCATACGCGCTTACCTTAATGACACCCTTTTCACCCCAGATTAAAAGCGCCTCTCTAAATGATGGGTCTATTCCGAGTATACCAAAACTTCCAATCACTTTTTCTTTGAATTTGACGATAAATGCAGTGTTGACATCAACCTTCATTTTTTTATAATCAATAAAGGCAGACACTTCACATGGGGTAAGCCCGGTAAGATAAAAAAGTATGGATACAAAATGACTGCCTGAATCAGTAAGTTGGCCTCCACCAGAAAGTTTTGGATCAAATCTCCATACCCTTCCACTTTTCTTCACAATATTTATCCAGTCCTGAGCAAGGTATCCTGAAACAAAAACAATCTTGCCTATTTTTTTATCATCAAGCAATTTTTTTGCTGATAAAAATATATCCGTGTAATGTCTTTGATAACCCACGACAAAAATTTTACCAGTTTTTTTCAGAAGTTTTTTTACTTCCTGAGATTCTTTATAATTAACTACAGCTGGCTTTTCAACGAAAACATTTACGCGATTTTCGAGGGCAAGTTTTATCTGGGGAAAATGAAGTGTGTGCGGAGAATTTATAATAACACCATCAGGATTTTCTTTTTCAATCAATTGTCTGTCGCTTTTATAAATAACTGGATTGCCTGCTTGCTCTGCAAATTTTTCTGCATTATTTTGATTAGGGTCAAAAATACCAACAATTTTCACATCTTTCATATTTTTCAAAACATTGAGATGTCCATATGACATAGAACCACATCCTATAAAACCAATTCTTATTTCTTTCATTTTTGCTCCTTTTTATGATTCGATTTTAATACTGTTGCTTTTAATTATCTCATAAATGAAATATAGTTTTCAAGTAATTCCGTTTTACATTACAAAATTCTGCATTTGTATATTTATTTATGATAGTTTATTATCTATTGTAAAGGGAAAAATGAATAAAAACATAATCAAGAAAAAAATCTATTACCACGATACTGACGCAGGAGGGGTTGTTTACTATGCAAACTACCTGAAATATTTTGAAGAAGGAAGAACTCAGTATTTTGAAACAAAAGGTATTTTTACTGAGGAATTGCTAAAAGAAGGAATTGCTTTTGTTGTTGCAAAAGCAGAAATTGAATACAAAAAACCTGTTAGATATAAAGAATCCATTGATATCATTACAGGTATCGAAGAGATTAGAAATTCTTCAGTAGTTTTTTATCAGGAGGTTTTTAAGGGAAAAAACCTATGCTGTCGCGCAAGAATAGTGGTGGTCTGTGTAAACAAAAATATGAAACCAATTAGGATTCCTGAACAAATAAAGAAACTATGGAGGGCTCTTGAATAAAAAAGTTCTTGTTATTTTTTACTCAAGAACAGGAATAACTAAGAAAGTTGCAGAGAAGATTGCAGATATTCTTTCCTGTGATATCGAAGAAATTACTGATTTGAAAAACCGCAGAGGAATTAAAGGGTTTATAGTGGGGATTAAAGATTCAATAAGAAAAAACACTACTAAAATAAAACCAGTCGAAAAGAATCCATCAGATTACAGTATGGTTATTATTGGAACTCCTGTCTGGGCATTAAGTATGGCACCTGCTATAAGAACATACATTTATCATAATAAAAGCAAATTTAATGATGTTGCCTTTTTCTGTACAGCAGGCGGGACAGGTATAGAAAAAACAATTATTGAGATGGGTACAATATGCAATAAAAAACCTGTTGCTACCTTTGCAGGGATTACCTCTAACATTAAGAAAAACATGTTCAAGGGGTTGGATGAGTTTATTATCAAGATAAAAGAGAGTATAAAAGGTTGAAGTTTAATCTTTATTACAGAATTGATTGAAAATCGAATTCTAAGGTTTATTGTACTCATTTTTCGGGAAATATCTGGAAATTAAGTTGTTTATGTGATTTAATAGAGTTTTTACAATATACAGAAATTTGTAGAAATACAAAGATGGTGCTAAAACATATAAAACTTTTAGCTAAATGATGAACCAGTTTGGCACTACCCAATACAAACCATGGGAGGTATTATAAAAACAAAAGTTTTCTTTCCTTGCATAGGGTTATGTGTTTTATTTTTTGTTTCATTCCTTTATGCAGAAGACCAGGTTCAGTTGGGAAATTCTATAAATCCTGCTGGTTTTGTTTCAGTCCTCGAAAAAAATTGGACCAAACAACAGGGGGATTTTGTCGTTGAAAAAGAAGTATTGTGTAATATGCCTGTTATTACTGCTTCAAAATCAGTATGTTTGCTGGTCAGTAAAGAAAAATTCAGGACGCCAATTGAGATGCGTGCATTTGTCCGGCTTCGCACAACTGTAAATAAATCAGCATATGCGTATTTTTATCTTGGGAAAAAAGATGTAAACGATTCTGGTTTAACCCTATCTCTTACTACAACAGACAATCCTTCATATCCTGAAAGGGTTTCGTGCTCTGTGAGAAACTCCGGAAAATATCTTTATGACAACAATGAACTTGGAAAAACTATGGATTGGGTACCTTATTTTTCAAATAATTTTACATATTTATTGAAGGCGTATCCAAGAATACTTCCTGGTTGGCCAGAAGATTACAGAATACAGATAGAAAAAGATATGGTGCTGTTACCTGATCATAATTCAAAGTGGATTGAAATACGAATGGTTTTAAGAGAAGATTCTGCATGGTGTTGGGTTGACGATAGATTGGTTGCATATAAAAAGGGTGAAAATTTTCAAAAAGAAGGATTTTCTGCTTTTATGTTAAGCCAAGGAGTTCAGATGGCTGGTTTTTCTATTACAACTCCTGAAGAAGAAAAACCTGATTTTTATCCAGTCAGGATAACCGGATATGCAAATGGCAGAACAATCACAGGAAAAACATTTATAAAACCATTTAAATCAGCGGATACAACCACAGAAATTTCAGGTGTTCCATTTATACTTCCATCTGTTAATGTCGAGGGATTTGATCACCTTGATATAAGCAAATCCCTTTACAGAGAAGGAAATCTTGAAGGATATTTTCCTGTGTTTCAACAGGCGTTTGTGGGTTCTTCAAGTAGAGATCCTGCAAGAATTCAGTTAAGGATACCCTTTGATAATTATAATTCCCTTTATGTTCTTGCTGCAGCAGATGGAAGATCCAATTCAGTGCCGATTCTTACAGCAATGTTTTACAGACCAGGCGCTGGGTTTGCCCAGAACTTTGAAACAAAGGTGCCACTTTTTACTGCTACAAGCAGTCAATATGCAAAATTCCCTGTAATTCTTTCAAATGGGAAAAAAGCAAACCTATGGCTTGTTAAGATTCCCCTTGATATGGGAAAACTATCATCTTTTTCAGACCTTGATATTTTTGAAGTTGAATTAACAAAAAAGGTTGTGCAATTTAGGGCATATCCTGACCCTATTATATATGGATGGCATCAGGCAGGCCTTCCATCATCTGTTCATGTTTATGGGGTAACACTCGGTAAGAATTATTTTGATTTTCAGATAAATCCAGATAGATTCGGTCATGTGTGGACATCTCCAGAGGTACCATCATACACAGTAAAACTTTCTGCCAGGAATAAGGATTTAGTGGGGAATCTTATCCTCTCGGCAACAAGTTATGATAAAAAGGATAATAATATTATAATCGAGAAAGATATCAGGGTTGAAAAGCAGAATTCTGAAAGTATTAAATTGAATATTCCTGCAAAATTTTACGGTTGGTATCAACTTATAGCAACGCTCAGAACACAGGATAATATATGGACAGAAACCCGTTCGTTTGTTTTACTTGCGCCTGACACAAGAACCGAAAAATGGCAGGGTAAAGGTGGACTTTTTGGATACTGGAGTTATCACGGTGGTCATTATACACCAAAGCCAGAACATCATATTAGTTTGATGACGATGGCAGGAGCAAGGACGAGTATTGGTATTCCACAGGGTCAAGAAAACAATGAGTATATAAAAAAACACTGGACAAGGATTCCTGCTGGTGCGTGGGAGGTAAGTCCTCAGGAATGGGCAGCAGAACAGCCGTATGATCAGGCAAAATATGATGATTATAAGAAAAAGGTTATCGAGGCATATACAAAGGCACGTAATGTTGTGCCCGAACAATACAGACCTGACCATGTTTTTTTCTTTCCCGAGCCAAGCATCAGCAATAGAATGACAGCGGGTAACTATCCAGAATATTGGGGAGAACAAGGATTTCAACCAACAGAGGATGAACTGAAAAGAATAAGGATGCATTTTATAACAGCAAAATGTGCCGCAGAAGCAATCAGGGAAACCTGGCCAGAACTAAAGATTTTAATACCATGGGGAGATCCGCTTTTTATTGTTCCACTTCTACGGGCAGGATTCCCGAAAGAACTAATTGATGGTTCAGGGCTTGATATATGTGGATTTGAGCGATTACCAGAACAACAACTCCACCAGATTAGTGTGCACCGGTTGTACGAATTACTAAAGGAATATGAAAAAGCAGGTATCCCTAACCCTGATCTTCGTTATTGCGAAGGTATTTTTGTTCCAACAGAAATAGGTGCATGTTCATGGGATGAGCAGATGGATATTTACAATAGATGGGTATTGATAAGTATGGGATATGGAGTAAAAAAATTTTATTCCGGGTGGTTTTCATTTGATTGTGGAAATTACTATGGTGCAGAACATTATGGTGGCTGTGGTATATTCAGAAGAATTCCATACTGCGACCCAAAACCAGCATATGCGGCATATGCAACAATGACAGATAAACTGAATGAAGCAGAGTTTGAAAAATGGGTTCCAACAGGTTCTCTTACAAGTTTCTGCCTGAAGTTCAAAGGCACAGAAGGTAATGTTTATACACTATGGACAATAAGAGGTAAAAGACCTGCTACCCTTACATTTGCAGATGATACAGAGATAGGGATAACTGATGTTATGAATAATACAATTGTTTCTAAAACTGCTAATAAGAAAGCCACAATTATAATTGGTTCATCAGTTACATACATAACCACAAAAAGTGAGATTGTAAGTATTGAGTTAGGTTTTTCAGATAATTCTGATTCAGAACCTTCGAAAAATGCTATACCTGTTGCTAATCTCGGGGATGGCTCATGGAGATACACCGAGAAAAGAGATATACTTTATGAGAATAATAATTTTGATACATTCAGATATAAGGGAAGGTTTACCTTATTAATTGAGAAAGATGATAAATTTGGAAATATCCTTGTTTCAAAACTTGAAAAACAGGAAAAAACCCATGAACTGATGCCTTGGTATTCAATTCTTGAACCAAAACGTCCCATTATTCTTCCAGGTGCCCCATCAGCAATTGGAATCTGGGTAAAAGGCGCAAGTGATTGGGGAAGAATTGTTTATTGCCTTAGAGATGCTCGAGGCGAAAGATGGTTAAGTGTAGGAACAAAAGACCAGTGGAATTGTGATGATGTTCATTCCTGGAGTTCTTTTAACTTTGATGGATGGAGGTATATAAGGTTTGAACTTCCTGGCAATGAAGGATATGATAACTTTAGAAAGTATGGAACAACCTGGTGGCGTTATGCAGACGGGGATGGAATTGTTGATTTACCTCTGAAACTTGAAAATATTATTATTGAACAAAGGTCTCATATCCTTTATGTGAATGATGTCCAGCCAGTTTCTTCTGATACTGTTTGTTTTGGCAGGATTTATGTTGAGTATGATAAACCAGAGGATTCAACACAAAGAGCAGTTCTATCAAGCAGGGTCAGGATGCCAAAGCCAAAGAATATTCCAGATTTACCAAATCCAATTGCTGAAATAGAAAAAACCGGTGTTTACGAGCCAACCTCAATAATCAAGATTGATCCACCATCCTGGGGCGCTGATGGAACAAATGCGCTTGTTTATTTTAAGGAAGTAAAGCAGGCATCTAAATACTTTATATGGGTTGGACCATATCCTGATGGAAGGGGTGCAGTAAACATGACTCCGGATGGTGCAAAAAATGGGCAACACATCTATGGATTAAGGCCAGGTATTAAACTTTATTACTGGGTTATCTGGACTGATGAAAAAGGCCAGACATCAAAACCATCAAAGGTCCACAGCGAGATACTTGTTGATATGTTTAAGGAAAAATAAAATGTTTTCAATCACATTTTTAGGTGCAAGCAGGAATGTTACTGGTTCAAGACATCTTCTCAGATTTAATGAAAAAAATTTTCTGATTGATTGCGGAATATATCAAGAAAGAGAATTTCTTTCGAGAAACTGGGAACCTTTTCCAGTTGATCCATCCAGTATTGAGGCAATATTCCTTACTCATGCCCATCTTGATCATTGTGGTTTTCTGCCGTGCCTTGTAAGGGATGGATTCAGAGGTAAGATTTATGCAACTGCTCCGACAATTGAAATAGCAAAGATTGTTCTTCTCGATGCAGCAAAACTTTACGAGGAAGATGCTGAAAAGAAAAAACAAAGGCACGAGCGCGCCGGTACCACTCCAAAACATCCAATTATACCGCTTTTTACAACAGACAATGCATATGATGTTTTTGATAGGTTCGAAGAGGTTCAATATAATAATTCATTTGAAATCGAGAAAGGAATTACCCTTACATATCACAACTCTGGACACATACTCGGCTCATCTATACTCGAATTCAAGAATATTATTTCAGAAAAGAATCTTGTTTTTTCTGGAGATCTTGGAAGGCCGAATAGATATATCCTGCCAGAGCCAGAAAGATTATCAAAGATTGATTACCTTGTTATTGAATCTACCTATGGCAACAAAATTCACGAAAGTGATTTACTAACCTATGAAACAATGGCAGAAACCATTACAGATACAGCAAACAAGGGGGGCAATATTGTTGTTCCGAGTTTTGCGATAGAAAGAGCACAGGAACTCCTTTATTGCCTTAAAAGCCTTTTATTAAAAAATAGAATTCCGCATCTCTGGATATTTCTTGATAGTCCAATGGCAATCAGAGTTACAGAGGTTTTCAAAAAATATACTGAATTTTTAAGGCCATCTCTACAGGAACAAATTGAAAAATTCGATAGCCCTTTTGAAATGTCTCACCTTTATCCAACAAAAAGTGTTGAGGAATCAAAATCAATCAACCATGTTAAAGGTTCTGTAATTATCATTGCAGGGTCAGGAATGTGTACTGGAGGCAGGATAAAGCATCATCTTGTCAGCAATATCAGCAGGCCAGAAAGCACTATTTTATTTGTTGGTTATCAGGCACATGGAACATTGGGCAGAGAGATTATCAGCGGGAAAAAACAGGTAAGGATTTTTGGGGAATATAGAGAAGTAAAGGCAAACATTGTCCAGGTTAATGGCTTTTCGTCTCATGCTGACCAGAATGAAATACTGTGGTGGCTTTCTTCTTTTGAAAACCCTCCTATCAACACATTCCTTGTACATGGCGAAGATACAGTACTTGAAACACTAAAACAGGTTCTTTATGAAAAAAAATCCATAAGAGCAGATATTGCGGATTATGGAATAACAGTGGGGTTCCAATGAGAATACTTTTGACTGGATGTGCTGGCTTTATTGGGTGGCAAACTGCAAAGATGGCTTTAAGTTCAGGGTATGATGTTATAGGGATAGATGATATCAATGATTATTATGATGTAAGATTAAAAAACTGGCGACTTGATGATTTGATAAAAACCGATGGTTTTGAGTTCAGACAGATTGATATCAGGAATAAAAATCAACTTGAAAAACTTTTTTCTGATAGCAAACCAGATGCAATTATTAACCTTGCTGCTCGTGCTGGAGTAAGGGCAAGTATTGAAAATCCTCATATCTATTTTGAGACAAATGTTCTTGGGAATCTTAATCTTCTAACCCTTGCCGAAAAATTCAAGATAAAAAAGTTTATTCTTGCTTCAACATCATCTTTATACGCTGGCCAAAGTATGCCGTTTTCTGAAACATTGCCTGTAAATACCCCAATATCGCCTTATGCGGCATCAAAAAAGTCAGCAGAGGTTTCTTGCTATACATATCACTATCTTTATGATATTGATGTTTCAATTTTCAGGTATTTTACTGTTTATGGACCAGCAGGTAGGCCTGACTTAAGCATATTCAAGTTTATTAAATTGATAAATGAAGAAAAAGAAATAACTGTTTATGGAGATGGAAACCAAAGCAGGGATTTTACTTTTGTTGAGGATATTGCAAGGGGCACACTTCTCGGGCTGAAAGATGTTGGTTTTGAGATAATAAACCTCGGAGGAAATCATCCCTATACAATAAACGAAACAATATCATTAATAGAGAAATATCTGGGTAAAAAGGCAAAGGTTATAAATAAGCCATTTCCTCAGTGCGATATACCAGCGACATGGGCAGATATATCAAAAGCAAAGAAAATTCTTAACTGGCAGCCGATTTTTTCCCTTGAAGAGGGCATAAAAAAAACGATTGATTGGTGTATAGAAAACAAGAATCTTGTTGAAGAAATTGTTCTTAAGGATTAATGTAAAACTTCATATAGTACTGATGATAAGTTCTTGATAAATCTGGTTATAAAGTGATTTGATTGCAAAATATCTCTTATCTCAAAAAAAAGAAAAAAATCCACCTTCAGGATTCTCTTCCACCCATTAATTCCTACTTTTCTTAAGGAAAACGAAGGGAATCTTCAGAGACAACAGAATAACTTAATTACAAAATGTAAAGTGAAAAATGTAGTGAGCACCTTCATCTGCGATGAACTTATGATATTGGAGGAAAACACTCAGGACTGAAGTCCCTCACTACATTTCCCTTATAAAATCCTTTCTGTATATTTTTATTTATTTACAATTTCCTGATTATCTATACAGAAGTTGAGATACATAGGTAACACCTCAATGGTTTTGGAAAAGGTATCAGATATTGGTAAAATAAAGGATGACCAGGGAGGAGAAGATGAAGGGAAGATATTAGAAAAGAGATTCAAAAATTAATAGAAAAATTTTCTAAGGAAGGAGTAACTGAAAGAGAGAAATAAAGAAATGCAAAACCACTGTCTCTCCACGATTTTAGAGATTATAGGAAGAGAAAAGAGGTCATTGGAAATAAGTAGAACAAATCTTACACCAGAAGAAATTGAAAAGACAAAGATAGATATTATGGAATTCCCTCTACCACAAGAAGAAAAAAGAGAATATAGGTTTTTAATTATAGGCGATATACTCAAGGTAGTTGAGAAACAGAAGGTGATGGTAAAATCCAGATTCCATCAGGTAAAATAACTTTCCCGGAGGCACGAATTCAAAATTGATTTTTAACGAAATAAGGAAATATATTGTTATTAGATATGAGGGATTGGTTTATAGTATTGGTATAGAATGTAAGAAAAAAACAGATGTTCATCGGTTGCTAATAGTCAGGGAAGATTAAATCTGTCAAGAGTCAAGAGTTGACCCCGTTCTGAGGCCAGCGGGCTTCAACGATAGAATGAATACCTCCACGGGGTGTAAATTCACCTTTTACTGAAACCCAGACAGGTTTTATTGATGAGACAATGTCCTTGAGAATTAGGTTAACCGCATTTTCATAGAATATCCCAAGGTTTCTGTACGAAAAGATATATTCTTTAAGAGATTTTAGTTCAATGACTCTTTCTTTTGGTTGATACTGGATGGTTATTGTACCAAAATCAGGATTTCCAGTTTTTGGACAGAGAGATGTATATTCTGGTATGACTATTGTTATTGTATAATTTCTGTAGGAATTTTTAAACCATTCAATTGCTGGAAGATTTGCATCAATTCCTGCTGAGGATAAATCTTGATACCTTATTTTCTTTTCTGCCATATTAAATTATTAGGAAAATGAAATGTTAAAATCTTTGAATTTTCCTGTTGCTGGCGCTTTTTCAATATTTATCTGGTAGATATTTTGACCAAGATGGCCTTTTTTTATATTCTCTGTAAATAGTTCAAGTTGTTCTGGTTCAGATTCTGCAACAATTTCAACCCTGCCATCAGGTAGATTTTTCACCCAACCAGAAATTCCGATTCTTCTTGCGATATTTAACACGTACCACCTAAATCCTACGCCCTGAACCTTTCCCTTAATCAGATAATGCCATTTTTCCATTGAAAGAATAAGGGCCCCGTATTAAATCCACGGGGCCCTTTTGACCTGTTTATTAATATTCTGGATACGCTGGAGGAGCAGCAGGTACCTTTTCTTTCTTCTCTGGTTTTTCAGTTATAAGGGTTTCTGTTGTTAGCAACAGTGCTGCAACGCTTACTGCGTTTTCAAGGGCAGTCCTTGCGACCTTTGTTGGATCAATAATTCCTGCATCAATAAGATCCTCAAACTGATCTTTTTCAGCATTGAATCCAAAACTTTCCTTGTCTGAAGATCGAACCTTGTCGACAACAACTGCTCCATCCATACCTGAATTTTCCGCAATCTGTCTTAATGGCGCTTCAAGTGCTTTGTAAACAATCTTTCCGCCTGTTTTTTCGTCTTCATCAATGAAATCAACCTTTTCTATTTCCTTCTGGCACCTTAAAAGAGCCACACCGCCTCCAGGAATAATTCCTTCTTGAACTGCTGCTCTTGTGGCACTTAAAGCATCCTCAACGCGTGCTTTTCTTTCTTTCATATCTGATTCTGTTGGGGCGCCAACATTGACAACAGCAACACCACCTGCTAATTTTGCAAGTCGTTCCTGAAGTTTTTCCTTATCATAGTCAGAGGTTGACTTTTCAATTTCTTTTTTTATCTGGTTGATTCGTCCTTCAATATCTGATTTCTTACCTGCTCCCTCGACTATTGTGGTGTTTTCCTTATCAACAATAACCCTTTTTGCCCTACCGAGCATGCTGATATCCACATTTTCGAGTTTCATTCCAAGTTCTTCTGCAATCACCTTGCCGCCTGTGAGGATTGCAATGTCATCGAGCATTGCCTTTCTTCTGTCTCCAAAACCAGGTGCCTTAACTGCGCAGCAGGCAAGGGTCCCTCTGAGTTTGTTAACAACCAGTGTAGCGAGGGCTTCTCCTTCAACCTCTTCGGCAATAATAAGAAGAGGTCTTCCACTCTGTGCAATTTTTTCAAGAAGAGGAAGAAGATCTTTTATTGCAGAAATCTTCTTATCGTGAATAAGAATATAGGTATCTTCGAGGGATGCCTCCATTCTTTCAGAATCAGTAACAAAGTATGGAGATAGATAACCACGGTCAAACTGCATACCCTCAACAACCTTAAGTTCTGTTTCTGTTCCTTTTGCTTCTTCTACTGTGATGACACCTTCATTGCCAACCTTTTCCATAGCATCCGCAATGATTTTTCCAATTTCAGAATCATTTGCTGCGGCAATTGCTGCAACCTGCTGTATTTCATTTTTGTCCTTTATTGGCTGGCTCATCTTCTTAAGTTTTTCAACTATTACCTTTGATGCTTTTTCAATTCCGTGCCTGAGGTGTACAGGATTTGCTCCAGCAGCGACATTCTTAAAACCTTCTCTTGCAATTGCAACAGCAAGAAGGGTTGCTGTTGTTGTTCCATCTCCTGCGATATCATTGGTCTTGGAAGCAACTTCTCTTACCAGTTGAGCACCAAGATTTTCGTAGGGATCTTCCAGCTCAATTTCTTTAGCAATTGTCACACCATCATTAATAACAGTCGGTGAGCCAAATTTCTTTTCAATAACAGCACACCGTCCTTTTGGACCGAGCGTTGGTTTTAATGCTGTTACAACTACCTCCATACCGCCCAGCATTTTTCTTCTTGCTTCTTCGCTAAATAGCATCTGTTTAGCCATATTTTCCTCCTGTTGTTATTTTACTACAATTCCGAGGATATCTTCCTCACGAAGAATAATGTAGGTTTCATTGCCAACTGTAACTTCTGTGCCTGCATATTTACCATAAAGGACCACATCATCAACTTTTACCTCCATCTTGATGTGTTTTCCTTCGTCATCAATCCGTCCTTTACCAACAGCAACAACCTTACCTTCCTGGGGTTTTTCCTTTGCTGTATCAGGAATGATTATACCGCCTTTTGTCTTTTCTTCTGGCTCCATTGGCTTTACAACCACCCTGTCACCCAGGGGTTTTATCTTGAACTCTGCCATAAATCCCTCCTTTTTGGAAAACAGGTAAACGATATTTTCTTTTACGCTTTTGAATAGATTTATTTTTAAATCTACAGATTATTAGATGAATTCTATACAAAAAGGTTTCAGGGATTTTAAAAACCCTTTTTGATTTTTTTCTGAAAATTTATTATACTTATTCCAATAACATATGTCAAGATTATCTTAATAGGGGGAAAATCATGAAAAAAGTCAGAATAGGTATTATTGGTGTTGGAGGAATGGGCCAGGGACATGCAGAAACAATGAAAAGAATAGAAGAAGCAGAACTGGTAGCAGTTTGCGATTGCAACGAAAACAGGGCAAAAGAGGTTGCCCAGAAACATGGTGTTGAATGTTTTGTAGATTATAGGAAACTCATTGATAGTGGAATAGCAGAAGCGACTATCGTTGCTACCTCACATTATTTTCACCCTGAAATAAGTATCTATGCAATGGAACACGGACTTCATGTTTTGAGTGAAAAACCAATTTCAGTAACTGTAAGTCAGGCAGATAAAATGGTTGAAGCATCAAAAAAAACAGGTAAGGTATTTTCAGTTATGTATCAAATGAGAAATAAAGGGGTATTTATTGTGGCAAAAGATTTAATTGAAAAAGGCCACCTCGGCGAGATTCAAAGAACACTTCTTGTAAATCCGTGGTACAGATCTCAGGCATATTACGACAGTGGTTCATGGCGCGCAACGTGGAAAGGAGAAGGTGGTGGAGTATTAATAAATCAGGCACCGCACATGATTGATATCTTTACCATGCTTGCAGGACTTCCCAGGAAATTTCAGGCAAAGGTAAGGACACGACTCCATAATATAGAGGTTGAAGACGAGGTAAGTGTTTTACTCGAATACGAAAATGGAGCATGGGGATATTATTATACCTGTACCAATGAAGTTCCTTGTATTCCTTACCTTGAAATTGCAGGAGATAAAGGGAAAATAACCCTCTACGGCGATACATTTAAGTTTTTCTCTACATCTGTACCAATAAGTGAATTTACTGTGAAGAATGAAAGCATGTGGGCATCTCCTGAAACAAAAGAGGAACAATTGAATATTCCTGAAACAGATGCAAGTCATGGATCGATCATAAGAAATTTCTGCAGGGCAATAACCGATGGTGAACCACTTGTAGCACCTGGCGTAGAAGGATTAAAATCTGTTGAATTTATCAATGCATGTTTGCTTTCTGGCTTAAGAAACAAACCTGTTGAAACACCTGTTAACAGAGATGAATATGATAATTTCATCAGAGAAATGATAGGAAAATCAAAAGGTAAAAAAACAGTAAAAACTCAGATTCAAACCGACCCTAATATTAAAAAATAATCAATCTTATTTTTTCTGATAAACAGGGCTTACTTCAATGATTCTGTATTGATTTTCTGTGGATTATTTCTTCTATATGCAAATTTAATATTATAAATATAGAGGCATCCAATTCCAGGAGAAAAGATAAAAATCAGTGCAGGATTTATGTGTGAGATCTGGATAATGAATCAGTGCCTTTATTCTATTTTCAAAAACAGATTTTATTGTTTCTGCAGGACAGGTTTCATCCTGACCCCCAGAACTCAAAAGCACGGGTGCCTTTCCCATTGGGGCAAGATTAACAGGGTCGAAATAATCAAAATTATCAAGATATCCAGGATTGTTTAGTTCAGTATTTTTAAAAGCAGGATTATATCGCATATCACAAAAAAACGGTACATGTGCAACAATTGTTTTTATACGGCTATCAATACCAGAAACAGAAAGAGCAATTCCGCCCCCCTGACTTGTTCCCATTATTCCGATTCTTTTTGTGTCAACATCACCGCGGGTTGCAAGATAGTCAATTCCGCGTATAACATCAATATATGCACCCTGATAAAAGTATCCTTCCGGATTCTCAATGCCCTGAAGCAAGTATCCTGGGCCTGAAATTTTTTCACCTGGTCTTAGTTTACTTGAAAGTCCCTGTTTTCTCGGAAATACCTGAAGTATTACATATCCTCTTTGACACTCAGAAAGAGTTATGCTCTGCTCTTAACCACCATAGCCAGGTATTGTTATGATTGCGGGTAGTTTATTGGTTTTTCCCGCTGGTTTTGAAAGCAGGCATGTTATTAAAAATCCATTGAGTGATTTGTATGTAATTTTTTCAACAATGTATGGAACACTTTCCTGCAGTTGTATTTGAGTGGGTTGAAGCGGAATTTGTCTCGCCTCGAGCAATGTTTTCTTCCAGAACTCTTTAATTTTATTTTTGTTAATCATTGCGTAACTGAAACCTGAGTATCTCTTTTTACCTGATTCTTTATATTTTCCAGTTTTTTGGAAACAGAGTCATCAAGCATCCTAAGTATAAGACCTGAATTTATCCCGCTCACCGGAGCCATTTTCCAGGGATGACAGGGTAGAGGAACTTCAGCGTCTCCTTTTGCCCAACACTGGTCAATATGTGCAATCCCTGTTTTATTTACAGATGGATCATCTAAATCAGGGGCAAAACATGTGATTAATTCAAGGTTTGCCTCTTTTATATATCTTCCAAAATCAACATATTTTGAGTTAAGCCCGATATATGCAATCCAGACAAGTAAATCTCCTGGTTGCAGGTATTTGCTGAAAGCGTTTCTTCGCCTTCCAACCTGGCCAACTGCTTGAAATCCTATCCAGGGTGCTTTAAGGTCTCTTTTTACCTCATCAATAATAACATGGCCAACACCTGAAATTCCAACCCTTTTTCCTTCTGCCATTCTGCTCGCGATGATGTCAGATGCATAATCAATCTGTTTTTGAATTTTTTCTGATTTCAAATCAAAAACAAGTTTTTTTACCCTTTCAAGATATATATTGACAAGTTTACCTGCTGGAATCTTTTCAGGACAATCTCCTATCCAGAGTCGACCCTCTGGAGTTTGAATCTTTTTATTATGTTCGGTTGATTCCTCGAGCGAAATACTTATAAGAATACCAGGAATTTTTCCTTTTCTCGTCATCGCAGAAACATACTCACAACACCACATCCACCCAATTGTAATATTTGCAAGAATATTGATTCTTCCATAGATTGCTTTCCCTGACGGTGCGCCATTATCAATGAAAAAGTCATACTTGAGTTTCGAGGGCATTCCTTTTTTTGAAGCAATAAGGATAACCTTCCAATTTTTTTCCTTATATTCGTTTAATCTTTTTATTGCTGTTTCAGCGTCTGTTTCCCAACTTCTTACCGAATACAGAACAATATCGTGATCTGTAACAAAGCGGACTCTATCAGGGGATTCACTCGGATAGATATTGGAAAGACCACCTGCCCTATTTATCATCTCTTCACTGAAGGATTTCTGTTCATTATATGGGACATTGATAAGTGTATCAGGTTTTTTTAACACACAACCTGCGGCAAATTCTGCTGATTTTATTATCTGCGGAATCTGAGATGATATCTTTGGGATTCTTGCCTCAAACTCAGCAAGAGAACTTTGTATTCCCGCGAACAAAAAAGCAGGAAACAACAATAAAAATAGCAATGACCATGCTCTGATTTTTCTCATAGTGTTTTCTCTTCTTTTACGATCCTGCAGAAAATACCTTCTGCTTTTCCATTGTTTGTTTCAAGCGCAATTGTTATTGTATTTGTGCCATGTTCTGGTTTTACAACAACAGATGTCTGGTCAGCAATTGCAGGATTTGTGCCTGGACCTGAAAAAACCTTTTTGTTGTTGAACCATACAACAACAGGTCCATCATAACCGAGGTACATCCTTATTGTTTCAGATGGACCCAAGTCAATCTGTGTTTTAAAAAATATTACCCCATCTTTGCCTTTTATGATATTGCCTGCATCAACAAATCCGAGAGTAGATAGTGTTGCAATGCCCTTTTTAATATCTTTTTCAGTGTATGCAGAGATTTTCTTCCATTTTATATTGTCGGAGACAGGAATTTTTATCTGGTCAAGTGATATTTTTTGAACATCAGAAACCTGCCAGTCAATGATAAAACCTGTTTTATCAGAACCAAAGATTGCCTCTACAAGATAGATATCAGGATGGCTGAATTGATTGATTTCTGGATCATCGCTGGCTGTATGTCCTGAATAATAGGAAAACCAGAATCTAACAGGATTTTCAGGATCCTTTGCTACTGCCATATATGAACAATCAAAGTCAGGTCCTGACGGAAGCACAAGACGGAGAACTGGTTTTTTATTTTCGATTCTGAATACTCCAATATGTGCAATATCAGGATTTACAAACCATCTTCCTGAAATCCATATCTCTCCTTTTACAAGCCACAGGCATGGACCAAGAATTGGAATGTTAAGCCGTGTTTTCTCCCATTTTCTATACGGCGGTTTTGACATACAAAGATATGGTTTTTTGTTTTTATCATCACATCTCATTAGCATAACTGCTGTACCATCGTTTTTGAAGTCAAGGAAGCACTCTGTTGGGATTTCTTTACCTTTGTGAATATCATACCTTCTTTCCCAGTTTATTCCATCATTACTCTCAAACCATGCAACCACTGAATTTTTATTTCTTTCAAACTCTCCATAGGCGGCACAATAATACATGCCCTGATAAAACTGTGGCCTCCACATAATAAATCCATCTGTACCTCTTAGATGAGTCCACTGACTCCAGTTTCTTCCATCTTCAGTGTAAGAAGTAAATGATTTCCTCTGTGTTCCTGCTTCAAACCCAACAACAAAAAGTTTTCTTCCATCAGTATAAAGATGAGGATCTCTTGAATCAGATGTTTGCCTGAACGTTGCAACATTTTCAAAGTGTTTACCTTCATCATCACTACGGAGAACTATAATCTTTCCTGTTGGGTCAGCATGTGCGGCACCTTGCCTGTATGTGATATAAAGAGATCCATTAAAAAAACATGCGCCTGTGAATGCATTGTGGCATGCATCATTTGTTATTCTTCGTATGCTTTTTATATACATTATCTCTCCTTTCAGGATACGATTAATTCAACACTAACCACCCTTATTGTTTCCTGTTTTCTTTCGTTATCGTTGTACCAATTGTGGCTTCCATTCATCACGACAATACTATTATATCCACTTTTTACTTGTGATGTATCAAACTCAAAATTAAAGGCAGTATGTTCCGGGACATGGTGTGTATATCCGCCGACAGCGCATAAAAGTTTATCTGTCTGGGTGCTATTAAAATTTGGCCAGCAACCATTAAAACTCACGCCAATATCAGGTATTTTTTCCTGTTTTTCAAGGACAATCTGTATTATGAGTTTCATATTTTTATTTTTTGGTTCTTTCATCATAGGTAGCAAAAATTCTTTTCTACACTGTGGTTCAACACAGGATGGAACCTGCCCTATTGTTTCAAAAAGATTATTCGCATAAAAACCAACACCCGAAGAAAATGTATAAAACTTTGGTTTACCTTTAAGAAATTCCACATTATGAAGGTTCCTCAAAGAAGAATAATCAGCAAAACAGTTTGCTTCTTCCCATGGCCAGTGCCCTGGTGTATCTGCGCAGAAGAAATTAAATATCTCAACACCGTCGCATCCGAGTATAAGTTTCCCTGCTGAATTCCCCCGCAATACTTCAGGGCTGAATGCAGAAAGTCGATATCCCCGGGCATCGCTGGCACCGATGGAAACATTTTCTTTTGCACCAGGGAAATATACCATCAACCAGTTTGTTCCAAGTTCAATAACTCCATAAACAGAAATATCCATCCCAAGATTCTCTTTGATTTTATCACATGGAATATCCCAGGATGTCTGCCATGTATTTGTTGGACAAACAAAATCAATTATCCCTAATTTTGCCATTTCTGGTATGTCTATCCCGATCTGTTTTAATTGTTCAAAAGTCCCTGCGTATCTTATCCCCATATAAAACGGCTTTTCTGTTTTCTTTGCTTTTTTCTCGCAAATCTGTCTTATTTCAGAGTGCCAGTTTGTTATTAGATTGACTGCTTCCTGTGATGCTGGTACCTCGCAGCACAAAGGAGTTCTTGTCCAGTCGAGTTCAATGCCCTCATAATCATAATTTTCTATACAGTCCTGAATCAATGCTTTCATATAATCACGGACCTGTTTTTTCTCATAGTTTAACCCCTGCCAGGACACACTTGGAGGTTCTTTTGGATTGCTTGTTGTTCCTTTAAGACGCATTTCAGGATTTTTGAACAATTTACAGTTCATAAAATCAAATTCTGGCTTTAAACTTGCTCCATGCATATCATTCATTCTTATTGAAACCCATGGTGAAATCTTGTTTCTCCTACATGCCTTTGCTGCTTCATCCAACCAATCAACTCCATTCTCAACAAGGTCAAGGTATCTGTCCATTAGGATAGCCATTTCATTGAGGTATCTGTCAATCTGTTTCTCAGTCATTGGCTGACCAAGAAGATGTCCAAAAAAGAATGTTTTGTCGCCTCTCTTATAACCATCAAGATTTGTTTCAACAACCTTGCTCGGATACCAGGCAACCTGGGCATTGCTGTTTACAACCACTGTATCAATTCCATTTTCAGCAAGAATATCAATGCAATGGTGAATATGTTTTGCGCTGAATCTTTTGTTTTCAGGATAATGCCATAAACTTTTTTTGTTATACTTATAGAAAAAACCATTGCAATCAACATTAAACAAATTTTTGTTCTCGGGTTTCATAAATACCTCCTTTTCTTTTGTTGGGTAGTGCCAAACCTGGCTAAGTCATTAGTAGTGTTTTTGTTTATTTTTCAATAGTTTCAAAAGTTTTTATATCCCTACTAAATCCTCCTTGCCCCCTTTATAAAAGGGGGAACTTGTGGGTAAGGGATAGCCCCTCTATAAAAGGGGCAGCAAAAGAAGATTAAAGGAAAGCCGGGATGGATTTTCATCTCCTTTTTTTGGTATCAGGTTTTTTAACATAAAAATTTCATCTGTTTTTGACAGTATCCTTTTATTATCTTTTTCCATATTTCCTGACTGCTTCAAAATAATATAATGCATTTTCAATTGGAACATTAGATGGAATATGATTTCCAACAGCCATGATAAAACCAGGACATTTTTTTGCAGTATCCATACACCGTTTTACTTCTTTTTCAATATCCTGTTTTGTGCCAAAGGTAAGAACTCTGCAATCAGCGTTTCCAACAATTACATGACTGTTTCCATATTTTTTCACAATATAATCAAGGTCGGTTAATGGCTCAAAAATAAAACCATCTGCCCCACAGTTTGCAATATCATCAACAAATTCTGTAAAATTACCATCAGAACAGAAAAGAACCTTTATTCCTTTGTCTCTCAAAACATTCCAGAGTTTTTTGTATCTCGGGAAAATGTATTTTCTGTACCAATCAGGGTTAAATATTGCACCTTTTGACCACACCATATCATCGTGACATATAAAAGCAAATGGTTTTACCTTTGCCCAGGCACTGAAATTTGCCATAGAAAGGTTAAAAAATCCTTCAAGAACATATTCACCAAATCTTTCAGGATTGGTTCCAACTGCCTCAAGAAACATATCCCACCCAAAACTTGCAATACAGCCAGACACGATTGTTTTATAGTATCCACCTGTTATTAAAACATCAGGATACACCTTTTGAAAATTTTCGATGGATTCCTTAAAAAATAATGCTCTTTTTTCTATATCAGGGAATCCATATTCTTTTACAGCATCAAAATTCAGAACATCCTCTGCTGACTTAAATGGGCAGGGATCTGGCTGTTTATAGTCGTCTCCTCCGCGGGTATAAGCAGCATGTCCCATATTTGTTGTTCTTCCTAAAGAATCCCAGCCAATAGGTCCATCATTTGTTGACCATATAAAATCATATGGAACCCATTCAAAGAATCTTCTATTGGCCTGCACTGCTTCATTTATATCTTTGCTTAAAGGGTCAAAGCCAGTAATATGCTTAATCAAATCTGGATGATCGCAGTATTCTGTTCTTCCAACCCTTTCTGTAAATTCAAGATTCAAAATTTTCTTACATATCTCTATGGACATAATCTAATCCAGTCGCCTTATTTCAACTCAAAAATTGTTTTCAATCCATCCGCGCTATTTCTTCCAACCATTACCTCGAACATACCTGGTTCTGAGATTAGATTAAGGTTTTCATCTAAGAAAGAGAGATCCTCTTCATTTAATAAAAATTCCACACTCGTTTTTTCTCCTGGCTTCAGATGAACTTTTTTAAATCTTTTCAGTTCAAGCACAGGTCTGATAACACTGCTTACAATATCCCTCAAATAGAGCTGAATAGTTTCGTCACCTTCGTATTTACCTGTATTTTCAACTTCCACTGAAAGTTTAATATTGCCCTTGCCTGAATATTCCTCGGGAGAAATCTTCAGATTCTTATATTCAAAATCAGTATAACTCAATCCATATCCAAATGGAAACATTGGTTGATTTCCCCTTATTTCAACATAATCAAGTCTTCTTACACACGGCAGATGATTATAATAAAGTGGAAGTTGTCCTGTAAAAACAGGAAAAGTTATTGGCAGTTTTCCTCCTGGATTGCAATTACCAAATAAAACATTTGCTATCGCATTTCCTCCTTCTTCTCCTGGATACCATGCCTCTACCACAGCGTCCACCAGACCTATCCATCTGCTCATTGTAATAGCACTACCATTTATAAGCACAACAACCACAGGTGTGCCTGTGTCTGCTATTGTCTTGATAAGATCCTCCTGAACGCCAGGAAGATCAAGATTACATCTATCCCTGTTTTCTCCTTCTGTTTCAGATGAGTTTCCTACAACAACAATTGCAACATCTGCCTTGCTTGCTATAGAAGATGCCTTCGCAAATCCATATTTCGAACTATCGTTTACCCTGCATCCTTCAGCAAAGTAAACATTTGATCTTTTTGATATTTTATTTTTTATTCCTTCAAATACAGTAACAGTTTTTATTCCGAATCCACTATAGCCACCCAATCTCACTATATTTGCGTTTGGACCAATCACAGCCACTGAACCTATATCCTTATTTAACGGTAGTATTCCATTATTTTTAAGAAGCACCATGCATTTTTCTGCTGCTTCAAGGGCCATTTGTCTGTGCTGATCACAGTCGCATATTTTTTCTGCTTTTTCAGGATTTGAGAATGGGTTTTCGAAAAGCCCAAGCCAGAACTTTCCTCTTAAAACTCTTTCAACTGCCTGATCAATAACAGATTGTGAAACTTTGCCTTCCATTGCAAGTTTTAGCATCTCGGAAAAGCAGGGTGAATTAGGAATTTCAATATCAAGGCCTGCTTCGAGGGCGAGTTTCCCTGCAATAGCAAGAGAATCTGCGACCCTGTGATTTCCATAAATTCCCCACACAGATCCATAGTCAGAAACAACAAATCCATTAAATCCCCATTCCTTTCTTAAAACATCAGTCAACAACCATTTATTAGAAGAAGAGGGTATACCATTTATAGAATTATATGCAGCCATCAAGGACCATGCCTTTGCTTGCTGTATACTTGCCTTAAACGCTGGGAAGAATACTTCCCTTAATATCCTTTCAGAAAAAAATGTTGCGCTGCTGTCTCGTCCTCCATCTCCTGCAAAATCAGCAGCGAAGTGCTTTGGTGTCGCAATAACCTTCTGACTTTGAAGGCCTTTTATAAAAGCAACTGCCATTAAAGAGGTAAGATAAGGATCTTCTCCATAGGTTTCTTCAACCCTTCCATGCCTTGCATCTCTGGCTATATTTATTGTTGGAGAAAGTGCCTGATGGATACCCCGGACCCTTGTTTCTTTGCCAATAATCTGTGCAATTTTTTCAACCATATCAGGATCCCAGCTACTTGCAAGACCTATTGCTTGAGGGAAACTTGTTGAACCTTTTGCCATACAACCATGTAAACACTCATCATGAATAATTACAGGAACTTTTGGGCCTGTGCTTGTTGCAATCTTTTGAATTTCGTTTGCAATCTTTGTTCCATTTGATGGGTCATAAGGTCTTAAAATAGGACTTATATGACCTGCTCCATTTTTAAGGACATCACATGCTTTTTGTTTTGAAAAAATTTCATTATCAACAAGCGTACCTCCTTCAACACAGGATAACTGTGCAATCTTTTCTTCTATACTCATTTCACCAAGAATTTTTTTAATTTTATCTTCCATAAATAACCTCCATTTTGTAGGTTTTTATAGATATGATAGAATATATTTCAAATTTGGAAAAGTTTATGCAGTGGAAAACTCTCAGCAAAAATCTTCTCGTTGGTGCAGAAACAGTTGAAATCCGCTCTGTATGCATTCCTGATGATCTCGGTAATCTAAAAAGACACAGGGTAACAACCTGTTGGAATACAGAAAAACCTGGGTTTTCAAAAACCCCTGCGACAGGAAGACTGATAAAAGATGATTCTGGTAGAATTGGGGTAATGGTAAGCGGTAAACACGGTGTAAATATTAAAATTGGTAAATACTTCTGCGTACCGTATATCTTTGTTGCAATCAACAGCATCTCAAAAAAAGCAAGAAAGCAAATTCTTAAGGATGTACAAATTGAACTATTTTCTGAAGGAAATCTGATTTTTGGAAGAGAAAAATGAACCAACTATAACCTTAAGGCATCTAAATAACATAACGAGGAGGAAAAATGAAAGATGAAAAACAAATCAGTTGTGAAAATGACATTCTGTGTGGAATAAATAAACCAAAAGATTTATCAAACATGACTGACTTTGAGAAAAAGCATATTCCTGTGATTGCCTCGCCTGATAAGATTAAAAAAGATGAAGAGTTTGATGTTATTGTTGAGGTTGGAAAATTATTTCCACATCCCAATGAGCCAGGGCATTTTATATCCTGGATTGAATTATATAGTGGAGATACATTCTTAGCGTGCGCATACTTTACCGGAGGTACATCATTCCCGAAGGTTATGTTCAGGATAAAACTTTCACACAGCCATGGATTCTTAAAAGCAAGGGCAATGTGTAATCTTCATGGTCTCTGGCAGAATGAAAAACCAATAGAAGTTGTTGAATAATCCCCGATAAAAATGAGTGAAACAAAAATACTTATTTTGTACTATAGTATGTATGGAAACACTTTTAGAATGGCCGAGGAGGTATCTCAAGGGGTAAAAGAGGTTAAAGGTGTAATTTCTGAGATTAAAAAGGTTCCTGAACTTATTCCTGATAGTATCATTCAATCAAATGAAACAATGAAAAAAGCACGGGAAATGCAAAAAGATATCCCAGTTGCTACACTGGATGATCTAAGAAATTGTGATGGACTTATTCTCGGGACACCGACAAGATTTGGAAATATGTGCAGCCAGATGAGGAATTTTCTCGACCAAACAGGAAAACTATGGCAGGAAGGTTCATTAATTGGTAAACCAGCAGGTGTTTTTACATCAACAGCAACATTTCATGGAGGGCAAGAGACAACCCTGATATCAACGATCCTTACACTTTTACACCATGGAATGCTGGTTGTTGGGATCCCATACAACATTGCTGAACTTTCGTCGACCAATACAGGTGGGACTCCGTATGGCGCAAGTCATGTTGTTGGAGAAAATACATATCAGCAACTTTCACAGGATGAAAAGGTTTTGTGCAGAGCACTTGGAAAAAGGGTCGCAGATATTGCAGTTAAACTTAAACATACCACGGAGGCGATATGAAAAAGATGACAGAGGCAAACCTTAAAGCAGCATTTGCAGGCGAGAGTCAGGCACATATGAAGTATTTAATTTTTGCACAAAAAGCAGAAGATGAGGGAAAACCAAACATTGCCCGTTTGTTCAGGGCAATCTCATTTGCAGAACAGGCACATGCAACCAATCATCTAAAAACCATCGGAGAAGTTGGTGATACTATTGAAAATCTTGATGCTGCAATATCTGGTGAAACATACGAAGTAGAGGAAATGTATCCTGCTTTTGATGCAGTTGCAAAACTTCAGCAAGAAAAAGCAGCAGAAAAAAGTATTGGCTATGCTGTCTCTGCAGAAAAGGTTCATGCAGGACTTTATACAAAAGCAAAACAATCCATTGAATCAGGAAAAGACCTTGATATTGGAAAAATTGCAATATGCCAGGTTTGTGGATGGACAGTTGAAGGGGATGCTCCTGATAGATGTCCTTTATGCAATGCGAAAAAAGAAAATTTCAAGATTTTCTAAGAGGAGGTGAATAATATGGGATGTTCTTGTTGCGGTGGTAGTTCAAAGGAAAAAGAAAAAAAAGAATATGTCTGCGCTGTAAATCCAGAAAAGTGTCCCACAAAAATAGTAGGTACAGATGACCCTGTTCCAGAGTGTTGTGGAAAACCGATGAAGGCAAAGTAATAATTTAATAAAGGGGTGGGCTTTCCACCCCTTTCTTTTTTATAAAACCAGAGATAAAAAGATAATATGAATATACCCGCCTTTACTGAGGCGAAATTTCCACTTCGTACAGGAACAAAAAATTCGTATTTTGTTGTTAGAACACCTGAAAACCTGATAGAAAGACCGATTTTACTCATAACAATCGGGGCTGACTGTAATTCCGCGTTAAAACTTCCTAACCATAATATTATTCCGGATCTTTTTCTTTCTGCAGGTCACAGGGTTGCAAGTTTTGATCTTCCAGGTCATGGAACGCTTATTGATGAGTTCGGGGAAGGTATGAACAACTGGGTTAATGCAATAAATGCAGGTATAAATGTTTTTGATGAAATAAAAAAAATCGGTATCCAGGTTATAGATACTGTAATTAAAGAAAAACTTGCATGGCAGAATATGGTTATGATTTCAGGAACATCAAGGGGAGGATTTGCTGCACTGCATATTATGGCTTCTGATAAAAGGGTACAGGCAGCAGCAGTTAATGCGCCTGTGACAAATATAGGCATTGTAAGTGAATTTACGCAGATTAGCCAGCATCCTCTTATTAAAGCAGCAAACACTGAAAACCTTATATCCTGTCTTGCTAACAGGTTCATTTTTATTGCAATAGGTGAAACAGACCCGAGGGTTGATGCAAAATCCTGCTTTGAGTTTTATGCAAAACTTGATGCTGCTTCAAACCTTGTTAAACCACAATTATTTGTTTTACCTGGTGAAACTCACGGAAATACTGCATTACACAGGGCGGGTCATATTGCCGGGGGTGCATTTTTACTTTATAAAACAGCCATTCTTATCAGGCAAAAGGTTTAAGATAAGGGTCTTCCTTAAGTAGATAGTTTTTGATGTAGTCCTGAATTGATTCCTCGAGAGATAGAAATGTTTCCTTATATCCAGCACTTCTAATTTTTTTCACATCTGCCTGGGTAAAATACTGATAAGAGTTTCTTATGTTTTCCGGCATATCAATGTATTGTATGTTTTCTTTTTTCCCCAGTATACTGAATATGGTTTTTGCAATATCATTAAAACTTCTTGCGATACCTGTTCCAGCATTAAAAATTCCATTGATTGATTTATTTTTGTATATAAACATAATGATTTTTACGGCATCTTTTATATATATAAAGTCCCTTTTTTGTTCTCCATCTTTGTACTGTGGCTTGTATGACTTAAAAAGATTTGCTTTCCCTGTTTCCATTATTTCATAAAATTTTTTGTGTATGACACTTCGCATTTCACCTTTGTGATATTCATTTGGGCCAAAAACATTAAAAAATTTAATACCCGCAATCTGTTTTAACAGATTGTTTCTATATGCCCATATATCAAATAGGTGTTTTGAATAGCCATAAATATTCAATGGTTTCAATAAATAAATTTTTTCCTCATCATCTGCAAAATCAGGACCGTTTCCATATGTTGCAGCAGACGAGGCATACAAAAATCTGCAGTTGTTGTTTATTGCCCAGGTTGCGAGTTTTTTTGTGTACTGAAAATTGTTTTCCAGCAGATAGTCAACCCTGTTTTCTGTTGTATCAGCGCAGGCGCCCATATGAATAATTCCTTCGATTAAGTAGTTAATCTTATTTTCTTCAATTTTTTTGATAAAAGTATTCTTATCAATAATATCAGCAAATCTAATGTTTACAAGATTTTTCCAGGAATTATTTGTTGATGGGGAATCAACAATAATCAGATTATCTATACCGGAATTATTCATTTCCCAGACAACAGCGCTTCCAATAAACCCCATACCTCCAGTGATAACATGAAATTTAGTCATAATGTTTCCTGGTAAACCTAATTGCAGAACTTAGAACGTATTTTTTATCAAAAGAAAACGAAACCAAAAGATTTTTTGTTTTTTTTCCGAAAAGAAAGATTTCTGTTTTTCCTTTATTCCAGATTATTTCTATATCTCCAAAATAGGCCCTCTTCTGGGTAGATGGAGGAAGTGTTTTCCAGATTGCTTCTTTCAGAGAAAATCCTATGGAATAGTATATCTCCTTATTTTCAGGGAAACTTTTAATTTCACGTATTGTATAAACCCTTTGTATAAACCTTACAGGATGTTTTGATAGTACTTTTTCTATTCTTTTTCTTTCCAGGATATCAACTCCGAGTTCAGTACTTGTTTTTTTACTTACTGAAGATAATTCCTTTAGATTTTTGGTACTTACCTTTTTTGTCAGCATAAGATTTTTTGCAGATACTATTTGCTTTTAGAAATATAACCTGACATATTCCTTCACCAGCATAAACCCTGTTTGAAACAGGGGTTATATTTGCAATCATAACAGTAATCTGACCTTCCCATTCAGGCTCGAGAGGTGTTACATAAGCGATTATCCCTGATCGTGCATAACTTGATTTTCCGAAACATATTCCCAGAACATTTCTCGGAATCTTGAAGTATTCAACACTTCTACCAAGTACAAAACAAGACGGTGGTATTTCGCAAATCTTGCCCTTGAAATCAATAAAAGAATCAGGATCAGGATTTTTAGGATCAATCGGTTTCTTACCAGTAAAGATTTTGAATTCATCCGCAAGAACAAAATCATACCCATAAGATGAAATTCCTGAACTAAAAATTCCTTTTCCAACCCTTGCCTTAAAGAAAGGTTTAATCAACCCTTTTCTGGCGTTTTCTAATATCCATTTATCAGGTAAAATCATAATATTATATATTTAGTAAAGGAAAAAGTAGAGGGTTTTAAGCCCTTTTCCTGCTTCCGAGCGCCTTTTTATTAACCATCGCGGTTAACTTGACAATTATACTATTGGATATCTACAAGGATACCGCGATTAAAATAAAGAATTCGGGTAAGGTTATTTTTTCTGTATAGCCAGGAATAATAAACCTTACCATTTATAATTAGTTCATGTTCAAGATCAGGATTGCCCCAACTTTTAACAACCTCCTCCATTGTCATTCCATACATCAACCTATGTTCGCTTACTGCTTTTTCAACGGCTATCCTGTTCAATGGATAATCTGTGATAAACGCACGACCTTCTTTTTCTACCCTATAAGATGGAAGAAATGCGCAGCCGCACATCAAAAAGAAAAAAACAACAACCGGCAATAAATAAAATTTTAACATATGGTTCCTTTGTTGATCTTTATAGTTTAATTCATTTTTTCAAATTATAAAAAATTTTATTGGTGTAATATAGTCCATGCAAAAAAAGCAGCACCAAAGCCATTGTTAATATTCACAACAACAACACTTGGAGCACAACTATTAAGCATTGTTAAAAGCGGGGCAAATCCCTTAAGATTTGTACCATAACCAACAGATGTTGGTACCCCAATAACAGGTTTTCCTGTGATTCCTGCTATAACTCCTGGAAGTGCTCCTTCCATTCCAGCCACAACAATCAAGATCTTGCATCTATTTATTTTCTTTAAGTAAGGGATGACCCTATGGATACCGCTTATTCCAACATCATAAACTCTTTCAACGCCTATACCAAGAATTTCAAGAGTTATTGCTGCTTCTTCTGCAACAGGATGATCAGATGTTCCAGCGCAAATTACAGATACCTGTTTCTTTTTATTTGTTTTTGTTTCAGCTGTAAGGATTCTTGCATCCTGAAAATAAATCAAATCTGGATATGTTTTTAATACCTCATCTGCTTGTTGCCGGGAAATTCTCGTTGCAATAAAGTTTTTATAATTTTTCCGGAGTTCAGAAATTATTGTTATAAGATGATGTATATTTTTACTTTCTCCATAAATAATCTCTGGAAAACCAACACGCAGTGTCCTGTGATGGTCAATCTTGGAATGGACAAGATCTGTAAAAGGAAGGAATTTTAATTCCTCAAGCACATCTTGAAGAGAGATATCTTCATTCTTATATTTTCGGAGAATTTGTTCAAGTTTCTTTTTTTCCATAGGTTCTATTCTATAATATTATGGATTACTGTCCAAATAAAATCTCTCGAACCAGCAACAGATAATTTACAACAGGGGGGATAACTTTAAGGTTAGATCTTAACCCTGTTTTCATTTACCTCTATTATCCTGCGACACTGTTGCACTCTTTCATATGCTGCAGATGTAAGAAAACCTGAATCAGATCCTGATATCAGGAGTAATGCGCCCTGGTTAATCCTTTTCTTAAAATCCTCCTGGTTTGCGGTGGTTGTGCCCCATGGTTTATTATGTTTATTCGCAGCGCTTATTACTTTTTCTACTGCTTTTTGTACATCAGGATGTTTCATGTTTCCTTTGTATCCCATGGAAAACGAAAGATCTGCCTGTCCTATCCATACACCATCAACCTGAAGTTTAACAATTTCCTCTATTTCATCAACTGCTGATACTTGTTCTATCTGGCATATCAAAAGAACTTCTTCATTAGCTGTTTGTTCATATTCCTGTTTGAATGCCAGAAAATCCGTAGCCCTTAAAGGGCTATAACCACGATTTCCAGTTGGTGGATATTTAGAATATGATATTGCCTTTTTAACATCATTCACTGATTCGAGCATGGGTACCATAATCCCGCCTGCGCCTGTATCAAGAACCCATTTAATATGCGAGGCATCATTCCCTCTAACCCTGACTATTGGTGTAATGTTTGTTTCTTTCGAAGCAAGGATCATTGTTTGTATCTGGCTTTCTGTGAATGGATGGTGTTCATTGTCTATTAAAAGCCAGTCATATCCTGCGTGTGCCATTATTACTATAACCCCAGGATCACACAGGTTAACCCAGCCACCGATGGACGGTTTTTTTTGTTTCAATAGATTTACAAGTTTACTGTGAACCATATATTTTAGAATATCATAAAGTAGAGATTTTTAAAATTTTGAGATCAGAAAAACTTGTGATAACTTAATTAACTATGAGACCAAACAATGATAAAAAATGGATAGAACTTGTTATTAATCATAAAGAGATGCCTGTGCCATACAATTTTCCTTTTTCTCCTGTTTCATTGAAAATTGCGGAACAAAAATATGGATCCCCAATTTATGATGCAATTTCTCTTCCGATAAGGATGACATCTCCAAAATCAATCAAACCGCTCTATGCTGACCCGCAGATATTTGGAAAAACAGCAGTTGATGAATTCGGGGTTATCTGGTCAACAAATGCAATAGACAGAGGTGCTCCAATAGGACCAGTATTAAAAGAACCGACCCTTTCTGGATATAGAATGCCAGAGCCAGGTATGCCGTACAGGTTTGAAAATATAGAACAATGGTGTGAACAACAGAAAAGTCATTACAGGATTATCTGGATTGGAGATCTGTGGGAAAGAGCGACATTTATGAGAGGGATGCAGAACATACTTATCGATATTATCGAAAACCCTAATTTTGTTTTTGATCTTCTCCGTGGGCTTACTGATTATATACTCGGAACAATGGAAATTCTTTTTGAAAGATTTGAGTTTGAGGCAGTGGCATTAAGCGATGACTATGGAATTCAAAAATCAATGTTGATATCTCCTGAATTGTGGCGGAAGTTTATAAAAGATTTTGTTTCAGAAATATATGCCTATGGAAAGAAAAAAGGGAAGAAAATATTTCATCATTCCTGTGGAAATATAATCCCGATTATTCCAGATTTGATTGATATCGGGCTTGATATACTTCATCCAATTCAACCTGAAGCAATGGATATATATTATCTTAAAGAAGAATTCGGGATGGATCTATGTTTTTGCGGTGGAATAAGGACTCAGGACCTTCTTGTATGTGGGAGTCCTGTAGAAGTCAGAGACGAGGTAAGGCATCTTAAAGAAAATATGGGAAAGAATGGGGGATATATCCTTGAGACAGGAATTACAATTCAGGCGGATGTGCCTCCAGAAAACCTTTTTGCGATGATAGATGAGGCAATGAATTTATAGGAGATAGCATATGGATTCTTTACTAAAGGTGTGGGATTATTCAGTAGAAAGAAAACGTCTTGAAAACTTGAGGGATGCAAGGTTTCTTATCAGGAGATGCGAAACACATAAGGTTCTTGTTGATTATATCCCAGGACATATCTGGTATAACTGGGGAGAATATCCAGCAGAAAGATGTCCGATGCCTGATGAGCAGGATGAGAAAAACTTTAAATTTTACAAAGAAAAGGGAATGGGATTGATTAAATTCCACGAAGAGTGGAATGATGCCGAAGAAATTTTTGACGGCGATAAGTTTACCCCGAATAATGAAGAAGGATTCAGGAAGATGATTTCGCTTGCACACGAAAACAGATTGAAATTTATTCCTTATATTTCAAGTGGATATTATGATAGAAGAAGCAAAAATTTTAAGACAGAATGGCTTTCATATTACAAGGGAAAGGTTCTTTCTCTTGATGAGGGTTATTTTAATTATGCGCTTTGTTCCCCGAGAAGTCCTGACTGGCGGGCATTTCTTTTGAATAATATTGAAAGATTATTTGATAGATATGAGATTGATGGACTTTATGATGACGTTGGCTATGATCCCCTTGCGTTTCTCGATCCTCCAGAAGAAAAACAGGGTCATATTAATGCATTTGAAGAATCAGATTCTGTCCATGGAGCATTTGAAGATTTAATCCAGGAGATTTACACAATTGTAAAGAGATATAGAGGTATTTTTACCCTTCATGCCTGGGAGTTCTGTAATCCTGATATTTCCTTTATACCTCGTTTTAAATGCTGGGACTATCTTTATGTCGGCGAAGGCATAAGAGATATGAACCTTATGAGAAAAACAGTAAAACGCCTTCCAGAATTTGTTTTTTATATTCCTGATTGGCGCGTGGTTCCTGTTGAGGACCAGAATAAGCTTTATGCTCTTACAATCCCATATCTTCAGTTTCCTGTTTTATATCATGGCCGGTCAATACGAGGCAAGATGTACAAGGGCACAAAACTACAATATAACAAGGGAAGTCTTGCAGTTAGTCATCCTGATGTAATTCAGCAACACTATCTAAAACATCCAGATGATTTTCCTGTTTATTCTCCATGGGATTCTGTTCCCGGTAATCCAAAAACAATAGAAAATTATTTTCATTATTTTGAATTTTATAAAGAAATGACAAAGCCATCGACCCATGTTTTTATGGATATAAAAGACGAGTCGATTACTTCAGGGAGAAAATGGCCCAATCTTGTTCTAACAGCATACGTAAGCAATAGATTTTATCTTGTTATTGCAAATTTTATGAACGAGAAGGACACAATAAGTTTAAGACAGTCGTGGAAAAACATCGAAACAGGAGAAATCCAGTCATCATGGGAGATTAACCCATTTGAGGTTAAAATATTGGAGAAAATCGATGCCAATTGCTGATAAAAAGACCTATCTCGCGGGTCTGGTGAATCTTCTGAGAAAGCAATGGCCCAATAACAAAACCATTAATATTATCTGTCATGGACATAGTGTTCCCGCAGGGTATTTTGCCACTCCTTACGTAGATACCTTTAATTCTTATCCTCACCTTCTTCATATAAAACTTAAAGAAAGGTTTCCCTTTGCAGTAATAAATGTTATTGTAACCGCGATTGGCGGCGAGAATTCTATACAGGGCGCAAAAAGGTTTACGGGTGATGTTTTATGCCACAAGCCAGAACTTGTTCTGATTGATTATGGACTTAATGATAGGACCACTGATGAAGGTTTTGTTTATACTGCGTGGAAGAATATGATAAACCAGGCAAAGGAAAAAGATGTGCGTATTATACTTCTTACCCCAACATGGGATTTTTCAGTGGTTGATAAAAAACAGGAAAATGGAAGATATCTCGAATATCAAGCAGAAATTATTAAAAAGATTGCTTCTGAAGAAAAAACTGGACTCGCGGATAGTTATCTTGCATTTAAAAACGCTGTAAAATCAAAAGTTCCTCTTGAATCATTGATGTCATGGAAAAACCACCCATCAAGAGAAGGGCATAATCTTGTTGTTTCAGAGATACTTTCCTGGTTTCCGTTTTAAATGTGTCTTGCAAAAGTGAAATATCGGCTTCTTTGACATAGGATTAAAAACATAGTACGCTTTTATATGCTTGTTTCTGACTTTATTAAAGCGTATTTGGATATGTCGAGGGCAGTACACCATTTTTAACGAGTATCCTGCGATGGAAAAAGAAAAAAAACTACTGCAAATTTGTAAATACTCTTCAATTATTCTGGTTGGATCCTTAATTTTATTCTATACAGGTTATTTGCAGCCGCTTACCTCTTTAAGATCTCTTATTCATTCCGCATGGTTGCTGATATTTTTATGTGGAGTGTTGCTTTATTTTGTTTTTACCATTGTTGAGCATTATTACGAAGAATTGGTTGAATATAATGAATATCTTAAAACCTTCCATGAATTCCAGATGGAGGCGTCGCCAACAATGAAGATTGAAAATCTTTCTATAAAAATACTTGATGTTCTTATTAAAATTTTCAATGGGAATAAGGCAGTGCTTATTATTAATGACCCTGAAATAAAAAGATTTTCGAAAAATGGCGAGTTCGTTATAAGTAGTGGAAAAAATACAGTTCCACAGATTAAGCGTCGTGGTACCCATTATTTCAAGACATTTTACTCTTCTCTAATAGATAACGAAACAAAGGTATGTGTGGATGATATAATAAAAAGATATTCTCTCGATGATTATTCAACAGTTGCGGTGGTACCATTTGCAAACGAAAATCATATTGTTGCAACCTCTGTTGTTGGGCTTCAGAATCCGCAGAGGGAATTTTTTGAATATATAAAAGAACCGGTTGAAATATTTTCAAAACAGGTTTCATCAATATTTGAAAGCGCGCTTCTTCATCAAGAGATCGCTCTTGCTTCGATTACTGATTCACTTACAGGTCTTTATAACAAAAGATATTTTCAACAGAGAATACGAGAAGAATTTTCAAAGGCAAAGAGAAACCATTTTCCTATTGCTGTAGTTATTTCTGATCTTGATAATTTTAAGTATTATGTTGATAGGTATGGGCATCCATTAACAGACAATTTACTTTTTCAACTTGCATCTCTTATCAAAAATCTGTTGAGAGAATCAGACATCATCTGCAGATTTGGCGGAGATGAGTTTGTTTATTTATTACCATTTTCAGATAGTTTAGATGCGTATGGGGTTGCTGAAAGAATAAAAACAAGGGTTGTTTCACATGAGTTTCTCCTCGATGAAAACAATAGTGCTTTTATTACGATAAGTTTTGGAGTAGCATCATTTCCAGAACATGGTGATACCTGGGAAGAAATAATAAAAAATGCAGACAATGCGCTTTTTCAGTCAAAGGAAAAAGGTAAAAACAGGATAACAATTTACGAGGCGGCGTAATGGTAGATAAAAATAAATTAAGGCATGCATCTGTAATCCGTAATACAAAGGAAACATCTATTAATTTGAATATTACCGTTGATGGCAGTGGAAAATCAGATATTTGTTGCCCACTGGGTTTTTGGTCTCATATGCTATCTCTTTTTTCATTTTTCGGAAGGTTTGATATTGTTCTTAAAGCAACAGGCGATGTTTATGTTGATGATCATCATCTTGTTGAAGATATGGGAATATGTTTTGGGCAGGCATTTAACAAGGCACTTGGTGATAGGAAAGGTATAACAAGATTTGGATTTATAGTCATTCCAATGGATGAAACACTTATACAGGTATCTCTTGATATTTCTGGAAGACCATTTCTCGGTTTTTCAATACCAGTAATAAGGAATAAGTCGGGATATTCAGATATTGAAAACCTACAGGAGTTTATGAGAGGTTTTGCCAATCACTCTGGGATTACTCTTCATCTGAGACTTTTTTCAGGAGAAAACACCCACCACATCTGTGAGGCAACCTTCAAAGGGCTCGGGCTTGCTTTAAGACAGGCAATTAAGGTTGAACATAAAGGTACTTCTTCAACCAAAGGTGTAATTGATTAAAATGCCTGTTGATAAAAAAACAACCCTGAAACTTTTAAGGGACTTTATACATTACATTGAATATCAAAGAAATTATTCTCCCCATACCATATATGCATATAAAGCAGATCTCAAACAGTTTTTATCTTTCGTTGATTATCATTTTGAATCAGTTGATAGAGAGATTATAAGGAAATATCTCTTTTATCTGAAAGATAAAAATTATAATCCAAAAAGTATCAGCAGGAAGGTTGCATGTTTAAAGTCATTTTTTGGCTTTCTTGTTAGAAGGGGACATATAAAAACAAATCCAACGATTCTTATTCTATCTCCAAAGATTCCCGAAAGATTACCATCTTTTCTTACAATTCAGGAGATTGAGAAAATTCTTGAATCAGCCAATGATAATAGTGAAATGGGTTTAAGAGACAGGGCAATGATGGAACTTCTTTATTCATCAGGTATCAGGGTTGGGGAACTTGTTTCTCTGAAAATGGAAGATATCAATATCACAGATGAAACAATAAAGGTTAAGGGAAAGGGTGGTAAACAAAGGATTGTACCGATTGGTTCTTATGCTTTGAATTATCTTTTTGAGTACTTCAAGAAGAGAGGTTTGCGGCCAGGATTTGTATTTCTTAATAAAAAACATCATGGGCTGACTACTCGTTCAGTTGAAAGAATAGTAAAAAAGTATGCAAAAATTGCAGGCATCAATAAGAAAATTACACCCCATGTCTTCAGGCATAGTTTTGCAACCCATATGCTCGACCGTGGAGCAGATTTAAGAACCGTCCAGGAGATGCTCGGACACAGCGATATTGCAACAACCCAGATATACACACACATTACAGTTCAAAGATTAAAGGAGTTTTATGAAAAACATCATCCGAGATACAAAAATGTTTTTTCCGAGGATACAGAAGGCGATACTGTTTGATTTTTGTTTTGGAATTGGTATAATATTTATGAGTTAATCAGGTTTTATGCTTTTTGCATTAACAAAGGAGGATTATGGAGAGCGAAGGAGTATTTGGGCCATTAAGGCAGATGAGTGCTAGTTTCTGGCTTGGTCTTGCACGGCTTCTAGCTGCACTATTAACATTTATTATTGGGTGGCTTATTGCTAAACTGATTTATATCCTTGTGGTTAAAGGCCTGCAAAAGATAAAACTTGATAAGTTTTCTGAGGAATCAGGGCTAAAAAGTTTTCTCGATAAAGGAAAGATTGAGAAAACAGCATCAGAACTTATAGGGATTGCTGTTTACTGGATTGTGATCCTGACGGTCATCTTTCTTTCTATAAATGTTGCGGGCCTGAGTTTACCTCCTTCTGTGATAGACGCAATAATCGGTTTTATCCCGAGGTTTATAATTGGTTTAATTATCTTTGTGCTATCTTTGTTCATAGGAAAACTATTTAGAGGCATTGTTTTAACTGCTGCTTCAAATGCAGGGATAAAAGAAGCAGAGTTTCTCGCAAGAATCACACAGATTGCGATTGTTGTTTTTGGTGTTGTTATCGCAATCCAAGAATTCAATATTGCTGCTGAATTTATAGCAAGTGTATTTATAATCTTGCTTGCTTCTCTATGTTTTGGGGCAGCGCTTACATTTGCACTGGGTGCCAAGGATATCGCAAAGCAGTGGATTGAAAGTATGTTTCAAAAAAAATAATTTGCATGCTACAAAACAAAAGGTGTGGGGGTAGGTACCTGAACTTTGTGCCATGGGCAGTAATTTTACTTATGGCTTTTATGACTGGTTGTGCCACAATGATGCAGGATATCCCTCCATCTCATCCTGATTTTTTTGCCTGCAATTACTGGGTTGATAGAAATCAAGATAATAAGATTGATGATGATGAATGGGATGGTATCAAGAATGATTTTAGATCTACCGAGCATATATGTTTTGTTGGTTATTTCAGGCATAAAGAAGGCACAAATTTGACTTTCAGGTTGTTTGCGCCTGATGGTTCCCTGTGTAGAGAAAAAAACCTCAAGCAAAAAGCAAAGGTATCAGTGTGGTGCCAGGAATATGAGGCAAAAGAACTTGTGAATTATGGTGGGACAGGTGTATGGTCAGTTAAGTGGTTTGTTGAAGGACAACTTGTAAATATTACAGTCATCAGGATTCTTCCACAATAAAAATCTTTGTCAGCATCACTGGACACGATTGGTATTTTAGTAGAAAATAAAGAAATAAATTATCGATACCCTTTTTTATTATCCTCAGTCAATACAATCTTAAATTATTGATTTATCTGCTCGAGAGATACCTTTCCTGTTGAAGGATTATATTTATACTGATAACCTTTTGGAGGTTCAGGAATTTGTTTTACATAGTTTTTTTCAATCAGTTCTTGAAGGGATGCTGGATATCTTCCTTCCTGAGCATAGAATGAATCAACAAGTTGCTTGACAGGCATGACAGCGTCCATACCTTTGGCTGTTTTCATTGTTTTGGACATTACTCCACCATATTGCTCAATTGGATTTCCAGTGGATTGATTCTGATTTTCCTGTTGCGTTTTTTTTGTACATGAAACAGCCAGAATAGCAACAAAGACAGCAAAAAACAACCACATTTTTTTCATATAATTCCTCCGTTGTTATATTCACATAACCCTGTTTATGCCAGAGAATCGAGTAAAATAAACGGCATTCTTATTTTAATTTTTTTTCTTACTACTTTCAACTAAATTATGTTTTTTCTTTTTGCCTGATACTTTTCAACAAAAAACGTTGAATATATATTTACCATCGGTTGACTTTATTCTGTGTTTTGATATTATATTCCTGTATCTTTATCACCAGTGCGTGCAAACACATTTTATTTATCCTAAAACAGAAATTAAAATATTTCAATAGAATAATCAATCCATATGGAGTATAAGATGGATAATTTCAGAAGATTCTTCAGGCCTGGCATTGTGCATTTTATGGCTTTTCCCGAAATAAGCAAGGACGAAAACAAGATTATTGACACCTTAAAAAAGATTGCGGTTGACGAGTATTTTGATGCTGTTGAAATAACATACATCAAAGATTCTACAATAAGGAAACAGGCAAGAGATTTATTGACCTGTGCACATATGAATGTTGTTTATGGTGTTCAGCCAGTTCTTCTTTCAAAGTCACTTAACATAAATGATGTGGATTTAAAAAAAAGAGAGGAGGCAATTTCTCTGATAAAAGAGAATATCGACCAGGCGTATGAACTTGGAGCAGAGGGGTTTTCATTCCTGAGCGGAAGATATAAGGAACACGAAAAACAATATGCCTTTAATCTTCTTGTTGATTCAACAGAGCGTCTATGTGCCTATGCAGCAGAAAAGGGGTCAATGAAGGTAGAACTTGAGGTTTTTGATTACAGTATTGATAAGAAAAGTTTAATTGGTCCAGCAGACCTTGCAAAAAAATTTGCTGAAAAAATCAGAAAGAAATATGAAAATTTTGGATTACTTGTTGACTTAAGTCATATACCTCTTCTGGGTGAAACACCTGCACAATCAATTATTCCAGTAAAGGATTTTATTTCCCATATTCACATAGGGAATTGTGTTTGCGATAAGAATTCACAACTATACGGTGATTTTCATCCGAGGTTTGGTTTTCAAGGTGGACAAAATGATGTTGTCCAACTTGCAGAATTTCTTCAGGTTTTTGTTGATATTGGATTCTTCGAAAAAAAGAACAGACCCATTGTAAGTTTTGAGGTTAAACCAGCAAACAATGAAGACCCTGAGATTGTAATTTCAAATTCAAAGAGAGTACTTAACGATGCATGGCTTCTTGTTGAACAGGTTTAAAGAGGAAATCAGATGAAAAAAAAACACTCTGTATTTATTACAAGGGTAGTGCCCGGCGCTATTGACCTGCTGGAAAGATACTGTGATATCGAGGTTAACACAGAAGATAGGGTTCTTTCAAAAGAAGAACTTATTGAAAGAGTAAAAGGAAAAAATGCTGTTTTGTGCCTTCTTACAGACAGTATTGATGATGATGTTTTTGAAGCAGCGGGTCCTCAATGTAAAATTTTTGCAAACTATGCAGTTGGTTATAACAACATTGATGTGGTATCAGCAACGAAGAGAAAAATTATTATAACAAATACGCCTGGGGTTCTTAATGATGCCACAGCAGACCTTGCCTGGGCACTTCTTTTTTCTGTTGCAAGAAGAATTGTGGAGGCAGACAGATTTACACGTCAAGGAAGGTTTAAGGGCTGGGCGCCAGAACTTTTTCTTGGTCTTGATATTACAGGAAGAACACTTGGAATAATCGGCGCAGGAAGGATAGGAACTAATTTCGGGAAAAAAGCAGCAGGTTTTTCAATGAAAATTCTTTATTACGATGTAAAAAGAAACATTGAATTTGAAAAGGAATGCTGTGCGCAATACGTTGAATTTGATGAACTTTTGAGATACTCTGATTTTATTTCTATTCACATCCCTCTTTTGCCAGAGACACGACATCTTATAGGGTTAAGGGAATTTTCCCTTATGAAGAAAACAGCGGTTTTAATCAATACCTCAAGAGGTCCTATTGTTGATGAAAAATCCCTGGTTAAGGCACTTAGAGATAAGATGATATGGGGCGCGGGTCTTGATGTGTACGAAAATGAGCCTGATATTGAGCAAGGGCTTAAAGAACTGGATAATGTGGTGATTCTTCCTCACATTGCCAGTGCAACAACTGATACCAGAACAAAGATGGGAATAATGGCAGCAGAAAATATTCTTGCATTCTTTAGAGGAGAAATACCACCAAACATTGTAAATCCTGAGGTATTTTCGAATAAAAAATAAAATTCACAGGGATATATGAAACTTATAAACCAGGGATACATTTTAGACGTTGAAAAACTTAACAATCAGAAAAATGTGTGTATGTGCACAAGTATTTTCAGACATTCAACAAAGAGGTTATTTTCGAGTTTCAGAAATGGGACAACAAAAGAATCTCCGGATGGTAATGGTGTTATTGCTGAATCAGAAAATGGTACAGAGTGGAGGATTCTTTTTTCTGGATTTCAAACAGTATTTGATGGGATACAGGGAGAAATAAAAGCAGTTGAACTATCTGAAAAACCAGATGGTAATCTTTTTGCATTCCTGTCATGGTTTGACAGAACAAAAGGGTCAAAACTATATAACCCATCAAGTGATACAATACTACCAGCAAGGATAATTCTTGTTGATTCATATGATATGGGAAAGACATGGGAAAATTATAGAACTATTGATATTGGAGACCTGCAAGGGCCAGCACTAACAGGACCAGTGGTAAAAGTTCCAGGTGGTTATTTGGTATTTTTTGAAAAATATGGGCCAGAACAGCCATCTGGTCCTTCTTTACACGCTGCCTGCGCTCTTTTCAGTAAAGATGGAATAATCTTTGATAGGATTATTACTGTTGCCAGACATCCTGAAAACAAGATTTTTTACTGGGATCAGAGAAATGCTTATGATGTTGATTCAGGAAAGATTATATCAATGTTCTGGACATATGACAGAGAAAACGAAAAGGATATAGATATTCATATTGCTTATGGAAATCCTGATACACTTACCTGGACAGTTCCACAGTCAACAGGAATACAGGGTCAGATTGCAATGCCTATTCCACTGACTGAAGGACGCCTTTTATGTTTTTATGTTCACAGGCATCATCCTGGTTCTATGCGGCTGGTGATGTCTTATGATAAGGGTAAAACCTGGGATATTGCAAATGAGATGGTTATTTATGAGAATCAGGAAATAAAAGAAAAAGGGGTATCAGGAGAAAGTTCCTATGCTGAATACTGGGAAGATATGGGAACATGGAGTTTTGGACATCCCTGTGGGATTATGCTTGATGAAAATCTTGGACTTCTTGTTTATTATGCAGGAAGAGACGTGAAAAAATTAAGTGCCAGATACGCAATTGTTTCTATATAAACTCAGTCCGGGTCAAAAATCTTGCCAGGATTTAGAATGTAAAGTGGATCAAATGCCTGTTTGATTTTTTTCATAATTTCAATGGAGGTTTTACCAAGGCACATCTCAAGATATTGTTTTTTTATCAGTCCAATTCCATGCTCTCCAGAAATTTTCCCGCCCTTTTGTATCCCATCAAAGATTATCTCGTTCCTTATTTCCATAAAAATATTTTTCCAGTCGGTAATCTTATCTCCCCCAGGAGTAATCTTCATTATATGAGTATGAAGATTGCCATCTCCTGCATGTCCATAGGTAGGTAACCAAACATTATACTTTGCAGAAATATTGTCAACAGACGAAATGTGCGTTGCCATCTGATCTGGAGGTAGCGAAACATCAAGAATCTCGATTGTCTCAAATTTTAATGCTTCATATACCATGCTTCTTACATAAAGGATATCATCTTGTTTTTGCTGAGAATCTGCAATAAAAACATCAATCGCACCCTGATTGAGACATATGTCAGCGATTATTTCGCAGTGTTTTTCGATTTCTTCTTTATTACCTTCAAGGATAATTAACAAAAATATATATCCTTGCATTGATGGCCAGTGTTTTCCTGTATATTTTTGTGCTATTTCAATAACCTTTTTATCAATAAATTCAATTGCAAGAGGTCTGACTGATGACTTTAATATTGAAGGGACCTCTGTAAGACATGTTTTGATATCTTTGTATGGAATAATCAGGGTAATCATATCTTCTGGTTCTGGTAAAACACTCAACACTGCCTTTGTTATGATACCAAGAGTTCCTTCAGAACCAATAAGAAGATGGAGTAAACTATAACCTGTACTGTCCTTGATAACTTTTCCGCCAGAAGTAATTATACTTCCATCTGCAAGAACTGCCTCGACATATCTTGTAAAGTTTCTTATTGTTCCATATTTTATTGCTCTTGTTCCTCCTGCATTTGTACTTATGACACCACCTATCGTTGCACTTTCTTCTCCAGGATGCGGCGGAAAAAACAATTTTTTTCTTTTTATTGAAGAATAGAAATCTCGCAGCGTAGATCCTGATTGAAGTGTAACCATAAGGTTTGCTTCATCAATCTCAATAATCCTATTCATCCTTTCAGTACTAATCACAATTCCACCAAATGAAGGTACGCATCCTCCCACAAGTCCTGTTGCCCCACCTCTTGCTACAACAGGAAATTTTTCTCTACTTGCAATCTTCATAACATCTGATACTTCTTCAGTGGTTGAAGGTTTTACAACAATTTCAGGATTGTGTTTTATTTCATCAAGTGCAAATTCATCGTGGTTATAATTAAAAAACCCCTCGCTTTCAGTGATGATATTTTTCTTTCCTACTATTTTTTCTATTTCGTCTATTGCATTTCTGTTCAGAATGTTATATGTTTTCATTTTTCCCTATAAATATTTTGAGGTTATCCTTTTCCCATTTTTTTGCTTTTTTAAGAAGCGGGTATATCTTTTCTTTTGATTTGAATCTTTTTGAATGTCCCATTGACATTGCTGAAACACCCGAAAAATACATACAGGCATGAAGCATTTCATGGAAAACAATATATTCAACAAAAAAATAAGGAATATTATGGTTATCAAGTGCTCTATTTATTCGTATTATGTTTTTTTGCGGGTCGTAATTACCAAATACAATAGACCTTTTTCTTGAATTATGTCGATTCCTGCCGAATGTTATACGGCTGGATATCAAACCATTGAAATACTGTTTATTAAGTTTTTCAAAAATATCATTGAGGTTATAAACATTTCCAAAGGGGTTGAGTTTTATTTTTATATCCTGGTTTTTTTCAGATAGGGTTGTCCTTACATATTTGATTATTCTGGACTTACTTGATTTTTTGTTATTTCCGCTTATGAAGTTTGCTATATCTTCGATTACTTCATTTGGAGCATTAATAAAAATAGGATTAACCTCAAGTGTTTTACTTTCTTTCCCGCTACATTTAATCTTGAGAATCTGTTTTTTATTATTTGTTAATTCAATAGTTATTGTCAAACCTGTTTTAGTTTCAAGAATATTCTTCAATGTTTCTATAGAATTCACGTTTTAACCCTGAAAGGATTTGAAAGGATAGCATAGATTGGTTCAGGGTATCCAATGTTAAAAATTGCCTGTGCCTTTACAACATCAAGCCCACCGTCTTTTGCTATGTAGTTTTCCTCAATATGTCCGGCTATGCATTGTACTATAACAAAAGAATGATAGTTTATCTCTGTTTCTTTTACAAATATACACTCAAGATTTGCAACACTTTCTTTGATTATAGGAGGCGAAACCTTTTTTGATGGTTCGCAATTGAGACATGCCTTTTTTATTTCACTTTCATTTTCAGGCAAATCCTGTCCGCATATTTCTGCAGCACTGGCAATTGGCTTTGTAACAACATTTATTGTTAATTCACCTGTTCTTTTTATGTTCTTGTAGGTATGGGATGGTTTTCCAATGGCAATGCCAATCTCTGAACCAGAAACATTTGTGTATGAGCCAAATGTTCCTGCATTAACTGTTTCATCAGGGTGCAGGGTCACAACTATTATAACTGGCCTTGCCCTTACAAGGTTTGTAAGGCCTCTTTCAATATATTTTTTTGCCATATAGAACCTCCTTACAGGATTATTTTTTGCTTATTTCCTTCATCCTTTTCATAAAATGTTTGAAATTTGAAAAAGAAATATCAGGCGGAGCACTATGATCCATTCCACATATATAACCGCCTTCTTCAACAAGTCCTGTTAATCTTTTTGCTTCTTCGTCTATTGCCTGGATGCTTTTTGCAATTATTCTTTTATCAAAACCACCCCACATTCTCAGGGACTTCCCATATTTTTTTCTGAGAGATACAACATCCATTCCGGCTTGTACCTCAAAAGGATAAATGATGTCAATTCCTCCATCAATCCATATCGGAATCAGTGAATCAACATTTCCATCACTGTCGAGAGCAACAAAAGAAACCTTTTTCCCATAGTTTTTCAAAAATTCAACGAGTTTTTTATATCTCGGAAGCATATATTTTTTGACCATATCTGGCGAAATAAGCGGGCCTGAATGATATGCCATATCCTCCCATAGTATAAATATATCAACATGAACAACATCAAGAACCTGCTTCATTGTTGTTATTATATGGTGTAGAAATCCCTCCATGATTTCCTCAACAAATACTGGTTCATCATAAAATAATGTGCAAAGTTTTTCAATACCAACAAGATTTCTTAAAGGCCCAAAAAAACCAGTCCATCTATCTGCAGTAATAAAAAAAGGGCAATTGCTTTTTTCTGCATCAATAAGTTTTTCTTTCCAGTTGTTTCCAATTCTCAATGCAATGTCTGACTTCATCCTTTGCTCCCAGAACTGTCTGAATTCCTGTTTTGTTTCAACAGGGAATTTTATAAACTGTGGCATAGAACTTTTTTTTCTTTCTTTGAATTCCTTCATAAGTACGCCATCCTCATTTAAGAAAATTCTGTATCTGTCAGTTTCTGATATTATCTTTCTC
>Ga0208461_1000358_pt1 | contig 45680 bp, 27 predicted proteins | sample AD_JPNTR4_MetaG_FD_184448 | JGI IMG/M metagenome (GOLD analysis project Ga0208461, IMG submission 184448) | Active sludge microbial communities of municipal wastewater-treating anaerobic digesters from Japan - AD_JPNTR4_MetaG (SPAdes) (version 2) | ecosystem: Engineered > Bioreactor > Anaerobic...
TAACCAAGAAAATCTTGCAGGAATAAAACCAAAGGTTTCAACAATTTGTTTATAATTACCACTGAATCCAAATAAGAAATATATGATGACATTAGCTAAAATTATTGTATAATTAATAAACGGGACCCGTTTAACCCCAAACTCATCGTGTATTGGCCAGAAGAAAAACATAGATATTTTCCTTTGTTTTTATTAGATTATATTATGGAACCGAATACTTTGAAAAAAGCACTTATAATAAGACCTGGAAGTTTTGGAGACACTGTTGCAACCTTTTCTGTTTTTTATTCCTTGAAAAAAGCGCTCTATAATGTTTATCTTATTGGCTCAAGAAAGATGATAGAATATCTTGAAAAAATAAAACTCATAGAAAAGGGCATTGGTTTTGACGATATACGACTCCTGAAGTTTTTTATACACCAACAAAGTTTTGATAACCTGCCTGATATGCCTTTTTTTGATATTATTATCGCATATATTGAACAGGAGGGAATCCTTGCAGGAAATATTTTAAACAAATATAAAGATAAAGCAATTTTTCATCCTGTTCCTGAAGAACCACCATATCATATCACTGACTTCCTTCTTGAACCACTGCACAAATCAGGAATAAAAACAATATCTAAAATACATCCTCCGCGAAGAGGCATAAGTAAAGGTATTTTTTTTATACATCCGGGAAGTGGAAGTAAAAAGAAAAATCTGCCCCGTGAATACTTTCTCAGAGTTTTTTCAGAACTAAAACGAATGTATAAATGCAAGATAATAATTGGTGAGTGTGAAAAATCAGAAAAGGACTACTGGATTGAAAACGCAGGAATTGAATATATTGTTGAGACAGAAAAAGTATCTAATCTTGCTGATGAACTCGAAAAGGGTTCCTTTTTTATTGGAAATGATAGCGGTGTTTCTCATCTTGCATCATTTCTCGGGTTAAATACATTTATCATCTTTGGTCCAACAAACCCAGAAATATGGGCGCCAAAAGGAAACAATGTAACAATTATTCAAACATCTGCCAAATGTGCTCCCTGCAATTATCAAATAAGAAAACAATGCGATAATACAAGATGTCTTACAGAGATAAGCGTGGAGCATATAATCTCCACAGTAATACAAACCATAAATAGAGATACCTGAAAAAATATTTATAACAAAATCCCCGCGATAAAGACGAATGCTCTCAATTCAAGATAAAGAATCAAGATTATAAAATCCAAAAGAGATATCTTCTTATTCATTTTGTAATTTCCTACCCCTCGTTTTCTTATTTTCCTTGCTTTGTAATCTTCTATTTCTCACTTATTTTTAAATCTATTCACCATCTTTTTACTACACATTATTATTTGCAATATGACAGGATTTAGAAAAAGTTGTAAAATATAAAAAAATTCGGGGCGTGGCTCAGTCCGGCTAGAGCATCTGGTTTGGGACCAGAGGGTCGGTGGTTCAAATCCACTCGCCCCGACATAATAAAACTTATGAGAAAACTTATTTCTGCAGTTATCCTGTACTCTTTCCTTGTGGCAACATTAAAACTTTTTTCGGCAAGTATTGAAATCCCGTCCATTAACATGCAGAATTTCTCGGCACAACAGATTATTGATGTAAATGTGATCTTTTCCTCTGAAAAAATCTTTACTGGTTATCAATTTACTGTACAGTATAACCAACAGGTCCTCAGATTTATAGAAGTAACCAAAGGCCCTGCGACAGATTCATTTACTATTATGACAAATGCAGGCAATCCAGGGATTATAAGAATTGCTGGCTTTCACCCTGGACTTTCAGGTATATCAGGTAGAGGTATTCTTGCAACCTTGAGATTTCAGATAATCAAGGAAGGGTATTCAAACCTTGTCCTTTCTTCAGTAAAATTATCTGATTCAAACGGACAATCAATTCCCTGTACGACCTTGTCAGGAAGCATAAAGGCAGGACAAGTAGACAATAAACAAACACCCCAACCAACAACTCCTTCCGGAGAAACCAGACAAGTTCCTGCTGGGACTACCTCAACTCCAATAACATCCACAACCATAGGGCCATCAATAGAGCAACAACCTCGACCACTGCTACCTGAAAAACCCAGGAGATTTGAGATACCACAGGAAACAAGATCCCATGAACCTCAGGATAGGCAAACAAAAGATATATCAGAAAATATTCAACCATCAAACAATGTGATACTGCTTGTTCTTTCTGAATATGGCAATCCTGTTCCACCCCCTGGAATTACAACATTTGAAAAAGGAGATAGAGTAAGTTGTAGAGTGGAAACAGAAGTTTTAATAAATGATACTGAGAAGGCAATATGTATCGGGTGCGAAGGAAAGGGCTCAGCAATTAGTAGTAAGAATAATTCAGTAAGTTTTGTCATAGATAAAAATTCAAAACTTGTCTGGAAATGGGAAAAAATAAAAATAGAACCTGATTTTTTGATTGAGGCACCATCGGAATGTGTGCTTGATTCTTCAAAAAATGAGGTTGAAATACCTTTGAAAGCAAAATTTCTCAGTGGATTTGATAAAGCAGTGTTTTTGCATGTGAACAAAAACACTGGATTCGATGCGTCTTTGACAGACACATGTCTCACAACTGATAAAAGGCAATCCTTTCTCAAGATAAAAAAAGTTAGTAAAAAAATTCCTGCTGGAAGATATTGTTTTTCAATTACTGCTGAAACAGAAGACAAAAGTAAAAAATCAATAAAAGAAATAGATATAATTGTTTCTGGAGATGTGATGCTCGGCGAAGGAATCATTGATGAAACATCAAAACTTGTTACTATTCCACTTTTCGTCTATGGAAATCTTAAAAATATATCAAGTTTTGAGATTAATCTTTCTATTCCTGATGACATAAAATTTATAGAGATTGACGCTGGATCAAATAAAACAAAGATATTTAGTGGTTTTTCCCAAAAGGGGAAAAACCTAAAGATAAGTGGTGGAATATTTCCTTCAATAGATATTTCTGATGCAAAATTTCTGAACATCAAATTTTCTTTTATAAAAAACATCCCTGTAAATTCCTTTATACTAAATGAATGTCTTTTCTGGGACGAAGATGGTAGAATTATTCCAACAATCAATAAAAAAAAGTGAAGAAATCTTTTTTGAGATTATTTCTTTTAACTGGTATATCGCTGCTCTTTCTTTCACAGGCGCAGGGTCTGCCAAAATGGACAATCATGATTTACCTCGATGGGGATAATAATTTAGAAAGATATGCAATAGATGACTTTTTTGAATTAAGTTCAGTTGGATCAACATCACAGGTAAATCTTCTGGCCCAGTTTGATAGGGGACCAGGATATGACACACGGTACGGAAACTGGACAAATACTCAAAGATTCAAAATTACCCAAAATATGGAGCCAACAATCAGTAATGCTGTCTCTGACTGGAGCGATGGGATTGGCGGAAGAGAAGTAAATATGGGTGACCCACAGGTACTTCATTCGTTTGTCAGGTGGGCAAAAGACAATTATCCTGCTGAGCACTATGCCCTTATTCTGTGGGACCATGGCGATGGATGGCGTTCAATGAGTATTCTCGCAAATAGTATGGAACAACAACTAAAATACGGAAATCTTTCGCATAGTGAAACAGCAGAAATTGAAAAAACCCTGAAGCAACTAAAAAGAAAAATTAATGCAAGGAGATACCAAAAAAGTGTGTGTTTCGATGATACATCGTTTGATGAGTTAACACTTAAAGAGATTGCAGATGCACTTTCATATGATAATTGTTTTATTGATATCCTCGGGTTTGATGCCTGCCTTATGGGAATGGTGGAGGTTGCACATGAAATAAGAAACTGTGCAAACTATATGGTTGCTTCTGAAGAAACTATAATGGTAAGGGGTTTCCCATATGATACAATTTCCCGTATAATAACCTCACAACCATTATCCACACCAGAAGAATTTGCTATACTTATTGTTCAAAAATATGCCGAATATTATGGACAGTATAGCAGTGATACGCTTTCTGCAGTAAACCTATCATACACAGATCAACTGTTTGATACATTGAACAACCTCTGTCAATCAGCAATAGAAATTGATAACCAATGGATTTACCTCTACGCATCCTTATTACAAACACCTCACTTTGATGACGAGGATTATAAGGACCTGAAAATATTTATCGAACAACTCTCCTATATTGCTTCGAACCAGCAGATTATTAATCAAACAAATGACATTATAAATACACTTAATCTTATGATTATTGCAAACTTTGGATTGCCAGTTGGAAATGGATTATCAATTTATGTTCCAGAACAAGCAGTTGACATAAACTACAACTCAGAAAACCTTTCTTTTGCAGAAGGCCTCTGGCCGCAATTTCTCAATCTCCTTCTTTCGTCTGATTTAACAAAAGGATTCACCAGGTTAATTTCTGAAGATTTTAGTTCAGGGCTTCCAGCAAATTGGACCATTGTTGATGGAAACAACGATGGAAAAACATGGACAACCGCAAACCCTAAAAAAAGAAATATCCAGAATCTTTCTGAACCATTTATGATAGCAGATAGCGGCTGGGCTGGAAGGGTCTGGATGAATGAACAATTAATTACACAATCAATCATAATCAACCCAGCAAATCAATATATTCTTATGTTTGATCATTACTTTCTCTCCTATGGTTCTGAAATAGCAGATATTGATATAAAGATAAACAATAATCCCTGGCAAAATATCCTGCAATATCAATACCAAGATACATCAGGTAAGGTTATAATCTCACTTAATCAATATATTTTAGAATCAGATATATCATATTTACAGATTAGATGGAATTACAAGGATGCCTATAATGAATTTTACTGGGCAATTGACAATGTATATCTGCTAATGGAAAGCATAAACCCATCTCAGGGAGATATTAACAGAGATACTATCGTTGATATATCAGATGTAATATTGTGTTTGAGAATGTCCATTGGTCTTGAAATTACAATAAACGGTCATATTTATCAGAATCCTTACCCTGAAGAAATTATTGAATTAACGGACCTCAACGATGATAATTCTATTGATATAGAAGATGTAATTCTGATTTTAAGGTTATCTCTAAATATGATTTGACAGCAACCCAAAAGGAGAAAAATGAAGAAAAATTATTGAGGCAATTGTGGTTATTCCCATTTTTGTTCTGACGGGCAGAGCAAAAAGAGGGAAGCATTAAAAACAAAAAAAGTTTAACTGATTTCAAAGGAAAACAGGAGAAGCGGTGAAAAAAATACGTTTGATAGAAATGGTAGTCAGTATAGCAATTTTTATGCTTACTCTGACATGCAGGGCAGGGCTAATTATCTCCTATAAAGGTCTTGATAATGTTCATCTTCAATATGAAGTTGAAATTGAACAAAAAGCAGATGTTATTAAAATTGTTTGTAGCGATGGTGAAGAAGCAATTATAGGAAGTTTGCCTGAAGGAGGGGGGAAGATTTCAGGCGCGAAAATTCACAGTGGACTCACCAAAGGAAGTTATACTTTCCAATTAGTGATTGATGGTTCTAATTATGGCTCACCTGTATCAGTTGAGATAAATGGGAAAATTGGTGGAACTCTTCTGTACAATGATACCATAAATAACATTGCAACCCTTGAAAAGGATGTTTATGTACCCAAAGATAAAACTTTAGATATAAAAAATAATATTGTCGGAAGTCCTTTGTGTGATTTTATTTATGTATATGGAACAATAACTTTTCAAAGTGGAGTTATATTGAATGGTGTGAGGATTTATTTTGAAGGTAATCCAGTAAATATTGATGGAATAGGAGGAGGTGGAGAACTGATTTTTTATCCCAAATCGTCTGGTTCTACAGTTAGAAATTCTAAAAGCAAATTTTTAGTTACAGTTCAGCCAAATACTTCTGTGTCTATTAATAAATCAGAAATAAATAACTTACAATTATTAGAAAAATCATCTCTTTTTATTGAAGATTCAACTGTTTTATCAGGTTGGTCTATCGCAAAAATAGAAGAATTTGAAGCAAAGAATACAACTTTCCTGTCTACAAGTATAAATCCCATTGAAATCTATGGAGGTAGTCCAAAATTTGATAGTTGTGAATTTGCTGATCTTATTATACTCCACAATAGAAACAAAGGTGAATTTAAAAATTGTGTTTTTGGTGCTGAACTTGTTTTTGATAATTCTTCAACAGATTTACCAAAATGGTCAGAGGATTCTTCAATTACGCCAACATTTTCCGGTAATAGTTTTGTAGGATATGGAGGTCCCTTGTTTTTGGGACTAAACCCACCTTTTATTCCAATTGATCTCGGTATCAATTATTATGGTGATAAAGCACCTGTAATTGGTAATATGTCAAGAACATTTTTAACCAGAGGTGTAGAAGTCAATACCTTTCATTTCAAAGTTTCCGACTGGAATATTTCTGGTCCAGAGATGAAAAATCAAAAAAAATTGCCGAATATCTGGAGAAATGATTATATCATTGGCCAAAATTCTTTATCTTATCCCTCACCCTGGAGTGGAAGAAAGGACCATACTCCCATTCAAGACAAAGAAACCTTACTATCTCTTGATGTAGCAACAAACTATACAAATGTTTCAGGGGTAAAATTCAAGGCAATCTTTGATGGACAAGAGATTCTACCTGTAAATCCTAATGTAGTCCTACATAGAGATATTTCGGGTTTGAGTAAAGATGTTTTTTATGGAAATACAACAGTTAATTTTATTCTTCCACCAACAGATAAGGAATCAGTTAGTTTAGTTGTTAAGATGGACACAACAGGTATACAGGGATTTGATGAGGTTCCAGAGAATGAAAAAGGGGAGAAAGAAATTTTGAATCTGAATTTAACCTTTGCGCCTCAGTATGGCAGACAATTAAACATACTTATTCAACCAGTGCAACTTTATATTAAAGGTTATTCCAGAAGTGCGCCTGATGGAAAGTCAGTAGAAGAATCTTTGAGGAAACTCATACCAGCGATGCTGCCAATATCAAAACAAGACCTTCATATCTGGACAGCGCCCCCAACAACATTTTATGGTGGTTTATTATCAATGCTCAGTACCACTGCGCTTTTGAACAGGATAGCAAATTCTCTTTCAGTGGAGCAGGGGTTTATCAATACAACTGCTGCAGTAGGAGGTTGGCTTTCAGGGAAAGAAACAGCAAAGATTGATTTTGTAGTAGCGGTTTTGCCGAAAGGAGCAATGGGAGAAGGGATAACAGGGGCAAGTTTGAAATTAAGGAGAGGTGTAATATTTGTAGATGAATCTGCTCCTGATGCTGCATTACACGAGATGGGACATGGTATAGGCCTTTACACAGGGACAGAGCAATATGATGAATATCCTCCAGCAGGGTTATCTGTAGAAGGACTAACTGCTTTCATCAATGATGAATCTGCTACAAATTCAATCAATGGATTCAGGAATAGATTTCTTCATTTTCCGAGGAAAGGGCAGTCATGGTATGAAAACAAATACTGGTTTGATATAATGGGCTCTTCTACAACTATGATATGGCCTATTGAGTCAACATTTTCTGAATTCGAGAATTATTTCAGATCTACACTTGGCACAAAAACAAAATCTCTGAACCTTAAAAACGCAGGAGTTCCAGATGGCTATAAAAGAATTTTTGTTTATGGTAGTATAGAAAAAACAACAGGATACCCACCCTGCTACAAATTTACCCCAGGTACCATATCTATGTTTGATATAACGGATATTGCAACAGGAAAAATAGATGTACCTAATGAGATAACATCGAATTACTATGTGGACGATGATTATAACTTAGAATGTTTTGATAGTTTAGGAAATAGTATTTACACGCAGGTATTTACAACTGTTTCTCCCTACAAGGGATATGGAAATATGTCTGAATGGCCGGTTGAGGGTAGTTTTTGTGGGACATTCGATATCCCAGAAAATACAGAAGTGCTTAAAATATTCCAAAGGGCATGGTCGAATGGGGGAGAACTTATTTGGGAAACAGATCCTATTTTTGAACTTAATAGAACATCCTCTTCTCCTGTAGTAATCACATCACCCACGAGTGGGAGCCAATTATCAGAAGATGTAGAAATATCGTGGTCAGTAGTAGAGACAAAGCAGGCAGGTGGCCAGATGCAATATGTAATTATGGTAAGCACAGATTCAGGGAATAGTTGGGTTCCCTTTGGTGCTCCGATAACATCCACCAGGATAACCATACCGACTGATTTTCTTCCATCATCAGACAATATAATCTTCAAGGTAATAGGCAGTAATGGGCTTAATGCAACAGAGGATGAGGTAGGAGGTCTTGTAATGCAGAATAGACCACCGAAAGCAATAATAAAAAGCCCTGAGAATGGATGGATAGGAGAACAAGGGACAAGATGGATACTAAAAGGATATGGAGTAGACAATGAAGATGGGACAATCCCTGGTGGTATATGGACATCATCCATTGATGGACAATTGAATACAGAGACAGAAATAATCCTAAGTCCTGGGGTACACAGATTAACATTCACTGTAACAGACAGTGGTGGACTAACAGATGAAGACAGTGTAGAAGTTGAGGTAAGGCAAACACAGGATATGGAGATAGACCTTGCAATTTCTGAAGACAATTTATCAATACAGATACCGACAAGGGACCCATTAAACACATCCCCTGTGGTATGGCTGGAAAAGGATAAGATTCACAGAGCAATATTAAAGATACGAAACACAGGCGCAGACACAATCTTCACTGCATCTATTTATTTAACAAAGCCGACTGGGCCTGAACAACTCCTAACACAAAACATATTCTCGCCAGATGCATTTGATGAAGTAGTATTAAGTGAAACATTCATTGTAGAAGAAAAAGGAAGATATCAGATAAGGGCAGAGATAACAGACATAACCCCTCAGGATATAAACTCCTTAAACAACCAGAAGACATGGATATACCAGACAAAGCCAGATGAACCAGTGATATACATATCGCCTGATATTCTTGATTTTGGAAGTGCGAGAGCAAAAAAACAAGGACTTATACTTATCAAGAACTATGGAAATGCAGATTTAATGATAACATCCCTTGTGATATCAGGAACAAACCCAAATGAATTCTCAGTAGACAAAAGCATTCTTCAAACTCCAATACCACCGAACAACAGTATTCTTTTACCAGTATACTTTAATCCAGCGACAAAAGGAACAAAACAGGCGATACTAACAATAACATCGAATGACACACAAAACCAGAAGACGATAAACCTCACAGGGATATGTTTAAGTATATCTGGGGACATATCGAATGATGGAACAATAGACATATCAGATGTAATACTATGTTTAAGACAGGCGATAGGACTTGACCAGCAAACTCTTGATTCAGCAGACATGAATGAAGATGGAGGAATAGACATAACAGATGTTATCCTGATATTAAGGAAGGCAATAGGGCTGGATTAAAAAGAATTTGACGAAAAATAGGCGATTTTAAATAATTTTATGAAGAAAAAATTCAGAATCTCTATCTTATGAAAGGGTCATGATTAAAAAGGGGGATAAATGAAGAAAATTTCCTGGTTGGGTATAATGATGTGTGTATTGATGTCTGCATCTGTATTTGGAACAACAGTATCTATTCCAAATACAAACGTTAATCCTGGAACAACAACAGTGCAGATACCAATAAATATTGATAATGCCGCTGGTGTTGTAGGATTTCAGTTTACTGTTACCTTTGATAACTCTGTTTTGAATGCAACAGGAGCAGTTGCAGGAAGTTTAACAAATGGCTGGTTACTACAGGTAAATCCGCAAGCAGGCCAGATAAGTGTCATAGGTGCTTCATCTACGGCACTCGGTAGTGTTTCTGGCAGTTTAAGCATACTACAGTTTAATGTTGTTGGAAATCCTGGAAATTCAACTAACCTTAGTTTTACTGTTCATAAACTCGCTGATACCAATGCCCAACACATTGCCCATAATGCTGTTAATGGAAATTTTGCTGTGAGCGGATATAGGATTTCAGGATATGTATCCCTGACTGGTGGAACCTCCTTAGTGTCCGCGGCTTCTCTAAATCTTACTGGAACCGTAAATAAGACCACAAACCCTGATTCCAATGGTTACTACGAGTTTACTGACCTTATGCCAGGAAATTATACAATAACCCCTGTACTTAATCGCTATACATTTTCCCCTGTCAACAAAACATACACACCCCTGAATTCTAGTCAAACAAACCAGAATTTCACAGGAACATTCCAGGCACAATTAAATATTTCCTCTTTATATGGAATCCCTAATCCATCAACAGGAACTCATATTTATGCTTCTGGAACTTTAATAAGTGCCAGTGTAAATTCACCTATATCAGGTCCTTCTGGAACAAGGTATGTTTGCTCTGGATGGACAGGAACAGGCAGTGTACCTTCTTCAGGAACCAGCAATTCAACATCATTTACAATATATCAAGATTCTACTCTTACCTGGAATTGGAAAACACAATATCTTTTGACATACAGCGCTGAACCTGCTACTTGTGGAACAATAACTGTAAATCCAACAGCACAAGAAAACTGGTATGACACTGGTCAAATAATTACCTGTACCTATGTTCAAAATCCTGGCTATATTTTTGAAAAATGGCTTATTAATGGTGTAGAAGCAGGAAGTAATCCAACCTTAACTGTTACAATGAACACCCCAAAACAAATAACTGCTGTATTTAAACAGGTTGGTTTTGTTCTTGAACTTGACAGAAATATTGTTGATGTTGTGCTTGATGCCGACACCTTTGTTGAAACTCAAGTACTAATTTCTGTAAATCCAGTAGGACAATATTCTAAAGTGGTAAATTTATCTGCAGAAAAAATTCCTGAGACAGGTATTGCACTAAGTTTTCATCCTGGGAACGGGGTTGTTCCTTTTGATTCAATCCTGAATATCCATCTTTCAGAAAGTATAAAACCTGATACTTATCCATTAGAAATAACAGGTGCGAGTGAAGATGGAAAAAATACTTATGATATAGCGGTAATTGCGAAAACTAAGGTTTATATACCAGATACTTACTGCGCCAATATTAAAGGTGAAACCTGTTTGGTTCCTATTAATATATCCACTGCTAAAGGACTCGCAGGATTTCAAATAAAAATTATTTATGATAAAAATGTGCTTAATGTAATGAATGTGAAACAAGGTGAATTAACTACTAACTGGAATATTAATGATTCTACAAATCAAGGTGAAATACTAATCAAAGGAGTTAATAAAGCATTGCAAGGACTCGAAGGTGGTAAGGGTAGCATCTGCACAGTAACATTTTCTGTTGTTGGAAATATCCCTGAAGAGGGTGTACCAATTATTCTTGAAAGCGTCAATATTGCAGATAAAGAAGCACGCAGTATGCCTTATGTCAGTGAAAATGGAATTGTCCTTCCTGGTATAAAGGGAGACTTCAACCATGACTCTATTGTTGATATTTTTGATGTAATTTTGTGTTTGAGACAGGCTCTCGAAATAGATCCATCAGTTGATAATGCTGATATGAATAAGGATGGAGTAGTTGACATCTTTGATGTTATTCTCGTATTAAGAAAAGCATTAGGGATTGACTAACCATGTACATTGGTAAAAAAATAGAGAAAAATAGTTCTTCTCGTGGCTGGAGAGAAAAGGCAAGTGAAAAAGAGAAGTGTAAGAATAAAAATTTTGGAAGTACTTTATTATACAAGGAGGATAAGATGAAAGGATTGAAGGCAATCTGGTTGTTATGTATTTTGTTTTCTGGAGTTTCAGGAGAAATATTTGCACAGGAAAAGTTTCCTATAGCAAATACTAAAAGCGATGAGATTTGTTTAGAAGGAGCATTTGATGGAACGAATTTTCTCGTGGGAATTGTAGAAGGAACCGAGGATAGTGCTATATTAAAAGCACAAATGTTTTCTCAGAATGGAAGTCTGGTTGGAGGGAAAATAACCATTGGTGCAATTTCTAGTGAGGGCCCGACATTTTGCGCAATAGCATTTGATGGAACAAATTACCTCGTTGTATGGCAAAATGGAAATGCCTTAAAAGGACGATTCATAACTAAATCCGGATCCTTTGTTGGTTCAGAAATTTCAATTTCATCAGGCATAGAAAGTATTGGACATATTGGATTTGGCGGAGGGAAATACCTTGTTGTTTATAATAAAGAGGGTGTGGACGGAAAAAGCGTTGTTTTCGGGAAGATAATAACAAAATCTGGTTCAGTTGGTACTGAGTTTAGAATTAGTACTGGCTGTGGCAAAGAGCACGGAGGCATTGGTAATTTAGCATTTGACGGAACAAATTTTATTGTTGTATGGACCGAAGATGTGGGTGATTCTGAAATTAGAGGAGCATTTGTAAATCCTGATGCAGGTGTTATAAATACTAATTTCTCTATAAATGCAAGTCTTTCACCAAGTGATAATCCCTGTGCTGTTGCATTTGATGGAACAAATTATCTCATTATCTGGCCCGATGAAATAGGCGGGGAAACATCAGAAGAATGGGTTATTTTTGGACAATTTTTTGATAAATCAGGAAATCCAAAAAGTGGAGTGATTTCTATAAGCGAGGTATCTTCTCCAGATAATATTATTGCTCCGTCAGCCACATTTGATGGAACAAATTATCTTATTACCTGGAATAGGTATAATAACAATACAACAGGATGGGATATTATTGGTAGAATTGTCGGCAAGGACGGAAATTTGTTGAGTTCAGAAATTGCGATTTATAATGAAATCGGTCATCAGTTTGGTGGCGTACTTGGATTTGTTAACGGAAAATATTTAGCTTTAATAAACGATAATCTTAACTTCACATTAGATGAAGAGGAAGAGGATATGATTCTTTCAGGGGGAGATGTTTATGGAATGTTTAAGTCCATTGTTTTAGACACAACAGGCACAAAAGGTGATATGGATAATGATGGGATAGTGGATATAACCGATGTTATTCTTGTATTAAGAAAAGCAATCGGACTGGATTAAAAAAATTTTTTGACAGGACCAAATAAACACAGTAAAATTTTATCAAACAAAGTAGGTTAATATACAAAAGGGAGGAGAAATGAAGAAAATTGGCTGGTTGGGTATAATGATGTTTGTCTTGATGTCTGCATCTGTATTCGGAGCAACAGTATCTATTCCAAATACAAACGTTAATCCTGGAACAACAACAGTGCAGATACCAATAAATATTGATAATGCTAATAGTATTGCAGGATTTCAGTTTACTGTTACCTTTGATAACTCTGTTTTGAATGCAACAGGAGCAGTTGTAGGAAGTTTAACAAATGGCTGGTTACTGCAGGTAAATCCGCAAGCAGGACAGATAAGTGTCATAGGTGCTTCATCTACGGCACTCGGTAGTGTTTCTGGCAGTTTAAGCATACTACAGTTTAATGTTGTTGGAAATCCTGCTGACACAACAAATTTAACCTTTACAGTTCATAAACTTTCTGATTTTAATGCACAACAAATTGCTCATACTGCAACAAATGGAACATTTCATATCAATGGATATTCAATCTCAGGAAAGGTAACACTTTCTGGTGGAACAGGCAAGGTAACAGATACTGTATTGACACTTACACAGGTTCCAGCTAAAGCAACAACAAAACCAGATACTCAGGGCAATTATTCATTCACAGACCTCCCACGTGGAACATACACAATAACACCTCAACTAAGTGGATATGCTTTTAATCCTGTAAATAGACAGGTGGTTATAACAAATGCAAATATTACTGGACAAAACTTCACAGGCAATGCACTTGCATCTGTATCCGGAACAATTTCTTATAGTGGAACACAATCTGGGGCAATAAACATTGGTTTGTTTACATCTTCTAATTTCACTGGTGAGCCGGCATATGGAACTCAGATTTCGAGCGTAGGTACATACAACATAGCACCTGTTGCTCCTGGAACATACTATGCTGCCGCGTATATGGATACCAATGCCGACAATCAGTGGCAACAGGCAACAGAGCCATCAGGTTCATATTCAGGTAATCCATTCACTCTTACAGCTGGTCAACAAAAAACAGGGGTTAATATTACATTAAAAGAACCTCTTACACTTACGGTAAATTCTGCATTTGGCTCGCCCAATCCATCAGTTGGACAGCATACCTATTATACAGGTGATAGTATTACTGCTTCTGTTGTATCCCCAGTAGCAGGAACCACAGGTATAAGATACGTCTGTACTGGCTGGACAGGAACAGGAAATGTACCTGCCACTGGAAGTACTACAAGCACAACCTTTACAATAAATCAAAACTCATCAATCACATGGAACTGGAAAACACAGTATCTTTTGACATACAGCGCTGACCCTGCTGCTGGTGGAAATGTAACAGTAAATCCAATAGCCACAGGAAACTGGTATGATGAAAATACACCTGTTCAGTTGACTGCAACACCAAATGCAAACTATGTGTTTTTACACTGGTTACTTGATGGAAATATTGTGCAAGGAGATAGAAAAAATGCTAATCCTGTTCTTGATATAACTATGAATCAACCGCATAATGCTGTTGCTGTTTTTGCGCTTAACCAGCCAGTACTTGGAGTAGAGCCAACCTCAGTACAGTTTTATTTCAATCCAAACGTTGATTCAATAACAAAAGAAACAGGTATAATTATTAAAAATGCTGGGAGTGGTCCTGGCACCCTTGAATGGCAGATAGACCCTGCAAAGATTGTATATCAACAGGGTGATAGGTGGATAAATATTCAACAGCCAATAACAAAGAATAATGTTATTCAAGGAAGTTTACCTGCTGGGAATCAAGAAATAATCATACTTCAGGTTAACCGTACAGGATACCAGGAAGGTGAGTACAATGCAACTGTTCCTGTTACATCAAACGGTGGAAATACAAACATACAGGTTAAGATGATTATAAATCAGCCACCAACCGCAGAAGCGCTGCGACCATCAGATGAAACCGAAATAGAGACAGCAGTGTACTTTGAAGCGCGATTTGCAAATACAGGTGGTACAGTTGCAAGGTCTGAATGGAAAATCTATTATCTACCTCCTGAAAAACAAGATATAGAAATAATAAAAACAATATCGTTGAAAGGCGATGGAAATAAAATAATCCTTCCATTCTCAATGTTTTCCAAAGAAAACTGGTACCTCTGGACAGTTCAGTGCTGGGATTCTTATGGTGAAGCGTCAAACATTGCTCAAAAGGATTTCAAAGTTATAGTTAAAGCAAATCTTCCTCCTGCATCAACAGTCAATGCCAATCAAACAGGAACAATATATCTTCCTGAAAGCACAACTACTGAAACAGCAGTTACAGTTACTCTCGAATCAACCGAAGGTAAAATGATCATAAGACCTTTAATCATCAGTGAATTTCCAGGAGCAAACTCTGTTTTTGCAAACCTGTTTGATATAAGAGTTGAAGGAATTACGCCTGGATCAACGGCAATTATTGAATTTGAAATTCCTGGTTCATATTCTTCATGGGGTAAGTATGAATATGATAATGAAGCCAGTAAATGGGTTTTCCGAATAATGCCATCTAATTCTACTACATCGCCCGACAATTATGCTGTATGCAGTCCGAGTACAACAAAACCCGGATATACAAAGGTTGAACTAAAACTAAAGGATGGTGGAGATTATGACTTTGATGGAAATGAAAATGGTATAATATCCGACCCATCAGGGTCTGTTTCAGGAGCAGGCGGTATTACAAAGGTTTCTGGCGGTGGCGGTGGATGCTTTATAGCAACTGCAGCATTCGGCTCATATCAGGAACACCATGTATGGATACTCAGGCAATTCAGAGATAATTATCTTTTGACAAATCCCGCAGGCAGGGCATTTGTAAGATGGTACTATCTCCATAGTCCAAGATATGCCTCGATTATTGCACAGAGCGCAGGATTGCGAGCAATCACAAGGATAATGCTTATGCCTATTTATGCTCTTGCCTTTGCTACACTTAAGTTTGGCGCATTATTCTGGATTTTTGCTGCTGGCATTTTATTAAGCATTTTTGCACGAAGAATGAGAGTAAGCAGGAAAAGCATCCTGTTTATCGTGGCTTTGTCGTTTATCTTCTTTGCCTCGCCTTCTTTTGCGTATGATTTCAATCTGTTTAAGCCATCAATTGGAGAACAAAATTTTACTCTGAACCATTCGAGTCAAACACTGCAATCCGGCAGGTATCAATTTGATGCCTTTTATTCCTTTGGAAATGAGATTTCTGAGGCAAAAATTGCTGGAAAAAAATATACACTCATTGAAGACCAGCATCTTTTAATAGTTGGTCTGTCCTATGGAATCTCTGATAGATTTACCATCTCCGCAGATATTCCTGTAGTCCTTAATCAGGATACAGAACTCCCTGCAAGAATTCTGGATATTGAGGATAATGGAATAGGAAATATCTCTATTTATGGCAAGTACAAATTTTTTGGTGGAAAGGATCAACTCGGTATGGCGATTGTTCCCTTTGTTGGATTTAATACTGGAGATGAAGAGAATTTCATCACTGCTGATTCAACAGTTGTCGGAGTAAAACTTGTTATTGATAGAAATTGGTGTAATCACTCGTTCCTAACGTTTAATATCGGGGCAAGCCACCAGGATTCTGAAAAAATCGGACAGATAAAGATCAACAATGCCCTTCTATTTGGTCTTGGCTTTACACAACTTCTTCCTAACGAGAAAACATATGCGACAATAGAAATTGTTGGAAGAAGCGATGATGGCTTCTTTGATGATGAAGAAAAAACACCTATAGAAGCACTTGGTTCAATCACACACACCCTCGGAAAAAATACAAAATGGACAACTGGTATTGGAACATCTATCACAGAGGGTTATTCTGCTCCTAATTTCAGGATATTTACAGGAGTAAGAATGGGATTTTAATATTTCTCTAAGGAAGGGAACAGAAAATTTTCCTATTGCCCCGGGACCGAGTTTCCCGGGGCTTTTTTATGCGGATGGTATCAGGAAAATACTATGGAGAAAAAAATGAAATATTCAGTTATAAGAGTAACGATTAAGGAAACAAAGAAGTATTGTCCATTCTTTAAGGTTGGTGATACGTTTATTATCAAACAACAATGTTTTGACCCAGAAAATGGAACACCCCGACAATATTGCATGCATAGTTTTCAATCAATATATCCTGTATATATGGAACTAAGGAAGGAAAAACCAGGAACGAAAAAAACCTGTTATTGCCCGGATGACGATATTGTAAAATTTGAACTTGAGCGACTCGAAGATGAAGAGGGTAGGGGATGGAATAGACCGGATGAAATATAAAATAACGCGGTTTATCTAAATTTTAGAATTTTTAATTTTGCATGCAATTAAACCTCAATCTTGGAGACATCCCTTAAATGATATCAGGTATACATTCCTGTATTTTCTCTAAGGCAGATGATTTATTGAAATCTTCAAGTGGTTGTTCAAATGCAAAACTCCAGTTATTCTGGCTTGTGGTACCAGGTTTATTGATTCTTAAATGGCTTATTTTTTTTGCAATATCTTTATCAAGGCACATAATATCCGGCAAAAGGTTTATGCGAAATATTGATGAACTATTATAGATAAACTCGAAAGATTTTTTAAGGCAATCTATCTCATTATTATCGTCCAGAATATTAAGAGCGGTTTTTAATTTATTTTTTTCATCAAATGTATCAAGATATATTTCAACAATATCTCTTATTTCTTCAACCTTTCTATCGACAGTATCACAAAGTTTCTCAACTGAATTAATCTCCTTTTTCCATTTTAATCTATCAGATTTATTGATAGTACTTTCAAATAATCGTTCTATAAGATCCCTCGAGTCAAGGTTATAAATGCGAGATTTTAATTCAATAAGTTCCCTTTCAACTGTACCAACCTCGTTTCTCCACCATTCAAGCCAGAAAGAGGTATCATGAGTAGAAAGAGTTGATATGCCTGATTGTCTATACTCAGAAGATGGTATAAATGAATAATCATACCCATAACGTTTTTTCCAACGCTGGACATCATATCCTGGTATTCCAAATTCCTTCAACACAGCAGGACATATATCAGGAATAACTCCAAGATCTTCTGCGCAAAGAAGACAATTCGAATTTTCATTCATAACATGAAGAATTTCACTGCCATGCTGCTTCCATATGCCTTCATCAGAAGGAATAAAAACACCATTGAGCCCTTGATTTTCAACAGGATCATCAATAGGAATTGACCATATCCTGAAAAGTCCAATAACATGATCAATCCTCATCATATCAAAAAAATTATCAGAAAATTTGAATTTTTCAATAATGTATCTGAAATCATGTTTTTTAACAATATCCCAATTCTGTATTGGCATACCCCAGCGCTGCCCATATACACAATACATATCAGGAGGTGCCCCTGCTGAATAATTTAGATTAAAAAGTTCTCTTTTTGCCCAAACATCTGCGCTATCCTTTGAAACAAGCACAGGTAAATCCCCCATCAACAAAACCCCGTGGTCATTCGCATACCTTTTTGCAGAAGCCATCTGCTGAAAACATATAAACTGAATCCATTTTTCAAAGAGTATATCTTTGTTATAGGCATATCGTATATCTTCAATTTTCTCATGATTAACATTTGCAAAAAAATCCTCCCATTCATACCATGGCGCATTATTATGAATATTTTTAAGCACTCTATACACTGCAAACTCATCAATCCAGTATTCATTATCTCTAACAAATAATGCAAAGGAAATATCTGATTTCACGGTATCTATTACTTTGTTAAAAATATTTCTTAAAATTCTTAATTTCTCTTCTCTTACTGAATAATTACACCTGTTATTTTTCCCAGAAACAAAAGATAACCTTAAATCAGATATTAAGCGATCTGGACATATAAGCCCGTCATAAGAAAATGAAGATAATGAAATATAAATAGGATCAATAGCAAAGGAACTCACTGCATTGTACGGGCAATTATCCATACCACACATATTTAATGGAAGAAATTGAAGTATTGTAGCATTAATAGACCTACAAAAATCAACGAGTTTCTTTATATCATTAAAATCCCCGATGCCTGTGCTTTCTGAAGAGTAAACAGAAAACAAAGGTGTGCAAATCCCTGATTTCTTTTTTATTCCGATCTTCCTCCATTTATTTCCTTGAAATGTAGAAAAAAGTTCTTCAAAACTCATATTATTTCCTTTATAGCAGACATCAATACTTTTATTTCTTTCTTACTGCCAATGGTAATGCGCAGATAATCTTTAAGCAAAGGAGTACCAAAATACCTGACAAGTATCCTTTTTTCTTTAAGCACTTTGTAAAGATCCTCTGCTTTTATATGTAATGGCTTTACGAGAATGAAATTGGCTGATGATGGAAAAACATAAAAACCTATTTTCTCAAGTTCCCCTTTAAGATAATCTCTGTTTCTGATAATCTTTCGACAGTTCTTCATCATAACATCATAATGATTTATTGCTGATATACCCGCAACCTGAGAAATTGTATTCAGGTTATAAGAATCCTTTATTTTCAACAAAGCAGATATAAGACGTGGATTCCCAAAGCAATATCCAATCCTCATCCCAGCAAGGGAAAATGACTTTGAAAAGGTTCTCACAACTATTACATTTTCAAAATCCTTTACAAGGTTAAGGCAGTTGTCCTTTGAAAAATCAGCATATGCCTCATCAATAACAAGAACGCGTCTTAATTTTTTTGCAATATCTCTAATCTGATCAACAGGATGAAAACATCCTGAAGGCGAATCAGGATTTGCTATAATTTTCATATACAGATTATATCTATTCATAAAATCATCAGGGATGTTAAAATCACTCTTTAAATTCACTCTGCAGGGTTTTCTATCTGAAATTGTGGCCAATACTTCGTAAAGCGGATAACTCGGATAGAGAAAAGCAACATAATCATCCTTACTCGAAAACGCTGTAATACATAACCTTAAAATTTCGTCAGAGCCATTTCCTGCAAAAATCCATTTAGGATCAAAACCATAGTGCTTTCCTATTGCCTTCCTTAAGCCGTATGCCTCAGGATCTGGATATTTTCTTATAGAACCATCTATTTGTTCTCTTATGGCATTTATTACCTCTTTGGGAACAGGAAATGGATTCTCATTTGTATTAAGTTTTATGAAATTTTTTTCTGATGGCTGTTCACCCGGAACATACGGCGAAAGTTTTCTAAATATCTTATTTAATGGTATATTCATATCTTCAATCCTTTTCAAAATTATGGTAGAATGATTATATCACAAAACCCTTTATTAGAAACGATATGGAAGATCTTACCCCGATGTTAAAGCAATACCTGGGCATAAAGAAAAAACATGGCGATTGCATTCTTTTTTTTCGCCTTGGCGATTTTTATGAAATGTTTTTTGACGACGCAAAAATAGCGTCGAATATTCTTGATCTTGTTCTAACATCAAGAGAAGCCGGTAAATCAGGCAGGATTCCAATGTGCGGCATTCCATTTCACGCAGCAGATTCTTACATCAGTCGCCTCATAAAGAATGGGTATAAGGTAGCGATATGCGAACAAACAGAAGATCCTTCTAAAGCAAAAGGAATTGTAAAAAGAGAGGTAGTAAGAATAATAACAACAGGCACATATGTTGATGAATCATCTGATTCAAGGTGTATTGTTTCTATAGTCCCGGATAATAATCACATTGGAATTGCAATTATGGATAACTCCACAGGACAGATAAAGGCAAATGAATTTTCTTCAAAACAAAATCTTTCTGGAATAATTGCAAGGATACCTGTGTATGAAGTTATCTGCCCAGAATCAAGCAAGGATTTTGTCAAAAACCTGCTGAATGATGCAACAAGAAAAAATGAAGGCATCATAATCAACAGTGAAAATGACTGGAAATTTGACTATGAAACTGCCAAAAGAAATATCTGTGGACACTTTAGAATAGAATCCCTTGCTGGAACAGGAATCGGAGAAAAGAAACTTGCGATATGCGCTTCAGGCGGACTCCTTGAATACGTAAAAACACTATCAAGAAGTTCAATGACACATATAGACAGAATCTCATTATATGATGATTCAGAGTATCTCTTTATCTCTCCATCAGCGATAAGAGGACTTGAAATGGAATCTCTTATAAAGAGCATTGATAGAACAATAACTGCCCCAGGAAAAAGACAAATAAAAGAATGGATCTTTCACCCATTAAAAGATATTGAAAAAATCAATGAGCGTTTTTCTGCAGTGGGCATTCTTATGGAGAATAAATCTGTCCAGCAGGCATTAACATCAATACTTAAAAAAATAAATGATATAGACAAAGCATTATCCAGAATAAGTAGCGGATATTCAAATCCGAGAAATCTTCTTGCGTTGAAGAATTCAATTGGTCTTATCCCTGAATTAAAAAAAGAACTCGAATCAATTTCAAAACTTAACAAATACTTTCAGGTAGAAGATATTCCTGATTTGCGGGAATTCCTCGAAAACGCAATCAATCCTGATATTCCACTTTCTAATCCAGAAGGCGAAATTATTAAAGATGGTTTTAACCGAGAACTTGATGAATATCGGAGTATTAAAAAAACCTCAAACCAGTGGTTAAAAAATTACCAGGCAGAACAAATAAAAAAAACAGGTATATCTTCTCTGAAGATTGGATACACTCAGGTCTTTGGATATTACATAGAAATCAGCAAGGCAAACCTTCATCTTGTTCCTGAAACATACATAAGAAAACAAACCCTGGTTAATGCCGAAAGATTTATTACCCCTGAACTTAAAGAATTCGAAGAAAAAATGCTTTCAGCCCAGCAGCGTATTATTGAAATAGAATCCGAACTCATGAAGCAGGTTACATCAAAAATTCTCGAGTTTTCAAATCAAATTCACCAGTTTACAGATACCCTTGCGGCAATTGATGTATTGAATTCCTTCAGTATTATTGCAAAAGAACAACAATATATAAAACCAGAGATTAACGGTGGCGACGAGATTATTATAAAAGATGGAAAACATCCTGTGGTTGAACTCTATCTCGAGGATGATTTTATTCCAAATGATACCCTGATTGATTGTTCTTCAAACCGTCTGCTTGTCATCACAGGGCCAAACATGGCTGGAAAATCAACATACATAAGACAGGTTGCTATTCTTATAATACTTGCTCAAAGTGGCTGTTATATACCTGCCTCATCAGCAACAATTGGACTTGTCGACAAGGTCTTTGCGAGAATTGGAGCACATGATGAAATTTCAAAAGGACAAAGCACATTTATGGTTGAAATGACTGAGACAGCGTATATCCTTTCAAATCTATCCAAGAGAAGTCTTGTTATTCTTGATGAAATTGGAAGGGGCACAAGTACCTATGATGGACTTGCCCTCGCATGGGCAGTCGTAGAATATCTCTATAAACAGAAAATCAGGACTCTTTTTGCAACACACTTTCATGAACTTGTCGAACTTGAGAAAAAACATCCAGGAATAAAAAACTATAATGTTGCAGTAAAACAATGGCAGGATGAAATAATATTTCTTCATAAGATTATTCCTGGAGGAACTGATGAAAGTTATGGCATCTACGTAGCCAAACTCGCAGGAATACCAGAAGAAATAATAAATAGATCAAAGGAAATTTTGACAGAATTAGAATCTCTTGAAAAATTCTCATCTCGAAAAGATGAGATTCAACAACTAGATCTTTTTACCTACCATACAGATCCATTGCTTGAGAAATTAAAAAATGAGATACAGGAAATAAACCCAGATAATATAACGCCTCTTGATGCTTTGAAGAAAATTGTTGAATGGAAAAATCTGATTAACAAAAAATAAAAAATGAAAAAAATTCATTTACTTTCAGATGAAACAATAAGCCGTATTGCTGCAGGAGAAGTAATTGAAAGACCTGCGTCAGTTGTGAAAGAATTGATTGAAAATTCCATCGACGCAGGATCAACCAGGATATCTATTGAGATAAAGCAGGCAGGCAAAACACTCATCAAGATAAAAGATGATGGATCTGGAATTGAAAAAGAAGATATGGACTATATCTTCTTAAGGCATGCAACAAGCAAGATAAATATATTTGAGGACCTATCCCGTGTTCATTCTCTTGGTTTCAGAGGAGAAGCACTTTACAGTATTGCCTCTGTTTCCGAGGTTTTCCTCAGAAGCAAAACCTCTTCATCAGAACATGGATGGGAAATTCATATAAGAGATGGTAAGAAAAGTCAGCCAAAACCAGTGGCATTACAATTTGGTACAGAAATAGAGGTTCACAATCTATTTTTTAATCTTCCTGTGAGAAAGAAATTTTTGAAATCAGACGCAACAGAACTTCATAGAATTATAGAAGTATTTATTCCATATGCTATCCTTTTCTATGAAAAATCATTTACCCTTACTCATAATAAAAAGGATATATTTAACCTAAAATCTGATACCTCCATTACAAATAGGATAAAAAACATCTTTAATTTTAATCCTGAATTTATACATGAAATTACCTACAAAGCAATTGATGGTTCAATTTCGTTGCGTTTAATTCTTGGCGATATCAATATTAAAAGGACAAAAAGAGATGCGCAATTTTTATTTGTCAATAATAGACCTGTTCAGTGCGCAGGAATCTCTTTTGCTGTCAACAATGTTTATCGATCCTTAATGCCGCCTGAAAGTTATCCTTTTTTTTCAATTTTCATCGATATTCCACCGCAAGACATTGATGTGAATATTCATCCGACAAAACGTGAAATAAAAATCAAAAATGAATACGTCATTGCAGAAATAATCAAACAACAATGCAAAGAAGTCCTGAATAAAGAAATTGCCCCAAAACAGGTATTTACAAAGGAAAATTCCGCTCAACCAGAACAAAAACTTTCTGATACAAGCGAGAATTACCAAATAATCTTTCCCGGCACAGTAGCATCTAACCCGGGGATTCAGGACGAAAACCGTTCAAAGATTTTTCGTGAAAAATTTTATGGTTCAAGATTTGTTGGAAACATAATGGGAGTTTATCTTGTTTTCGATGCAGATGACAGAATTTACATTGTAGACCAGCACGCAGCGCACGAGAGAATCACCTTTGAAAAACTTCTCAATCAAGCAAGAGATGGAAAAATAAAGGTTCAACAGATGCTGGTACCCATAACCATTCCCCTGACCACTCAGGAAATGCTTATCTGGCAGGATGGTGCAAATCTAAGACTTGAAGAAATAGGTTTCCAGACAACAAAATGGGATGAAAAAACAATTGCAGTATATACAAGCCCTGTTGAAATAAATAACATTGAAATTGCCATTAAAAATATTCTATCAGACACGAGCATTAATATCATCAGTATTGAGGATATCTTAAAAAAGGCATGCAGAAGTTCAACAATGGCAAATGAAAAACTTTCTGAAATCGAGGCAGAAACATTAAAAAAATCATTACTTTCCTGTGAAAATCCATTAACATGTCCCCACGGAAGACCTACAATAGTAGAAATTGAAAAAAGATTTATTGAAAAACAGTTTCTTAGATAAACTACAAATTTCTGATGTATTTTTTCCACGACTGTGCAATCAACCTGAGATCCTTCTTTTTGATTGGAAGAACCTTTGGAACAGGTCTAAAACAAACAAATCTCTCAGCATAAAAAATGCATGGAACCCCTATGCTATAACTCTTCATTGTAAAATCAAGCCACTTTTCATAATAAGAATGAACCCAATTATCACTATCAATGGGATGAGATGGAAGCGCTGCCTTTGCAAGGTCTGAACGCGCTTTCATTGCTGTTAAAACATCTGTCTCAGGAAGTATAACCCCAGCATCATGCAATCTCACCATATCAAATGTATCATGAAAATATGGATGTACAGTACTGCTTGTAATCAGGCAATCCTTTTTTGCATTCTTTGCCGCGCTATAAATCTCCTTCTGCAATTTATACAATAATTCACATCCCCATAGTAGCCCTTTATGTTCAATCCTATCATGTTGATTTCCAAGTATAACTGGACGACCAAAATGTTCTCCGCCAATTGGTTCTCGTTCTGTAGGAACATAAGAAAGTTGATCTATCTTAAATCCATCAGCGTTATAACATCCTTTCTCAGGAGATAAAAGTCGATGAACATTCTCCCTTAAAAACAAAATATATGAGTAATTTTCTGGATCAACAACAAGTTTTCTATCCCCTGCAAAGATACACCATTCATCAGGTATTCCTTCAGTAAACCATGTTGCAATCCATAAAAGTACTTTTCTCCCTTTTTTATGTTGCCTATCAATGAATCCCCTGAGATCTGGCCATTGAATCTTGTTTGGAACCCAATTCCCGCCAGAGGACCATCCAGCGTCGATAATTATTGTGCCAAAAGGGATATTTTCTTCATCAAGAATATTTATCCATCGCTCATATAGACCCTGGATGCAATATGCAAGGGCCCGACATTCAGGACCTTTTCCACCTTCAAATTCAAACATTATACCCACCTGATCTCCATAGCCGCAATAGATAGGCATCAACCACCATGAAGGAATCTTACCCTGTGGATGAATTCCACCATCTGGATAGGTTAGATTCAGACCTCTGCTGAGAAGATGATGGTCTGACTCGCCATTATAGCCATATACAATAACAAGATTAACATGTTTAGCTACATCATCAGGGTTTGAATGTCCTTCGAGATCAATCCTTACACTAATATCTGTTCTAGTTGCCTTAAAAAAAGCAAAATTCCACAGATGCCAGTTTTTTTCTGCACAAATCCCAACAAAGATTTTTCTATCCTTTCCTTTAATAATTACTGCAAAAGGAGGAGGACTGAATTTTGCTGACACCTCTCTTGTTGATCTTATCCCAACTTCTAACTCCCTGGGAACCTTATATGGCTTTGTTCTATGCTCAACAGAAGGGGAGGGCGACCATATTTCTTGAGGCGCAAAACCAATCTCACCTTTATCAACAGAGCAAACAAGAAAATCAGAATCAATTACGTTGAAATTTTTTCTGATACTCTTTTCATCTTTCAATCTATTCTCCTGTTAAGATGTAAAAAATCTTTCCTATTATTATAACAAATAAAAAATATCAGACAAAAAAAAAACCGCCGCCAACTCTTGTTGACGGCGGAGATTAAGGATATGTGCCAAGCCGCTCGACTATTAGTACCTCTCAGCTTAAACCCTTACGGGCCTTACACTCGAGGCCTATCAACCAGGTAGTCTACCTGGAGTCTTGGTCCTGATATTGCTACCAGGAGGGAGATCTAATCTTGGGGTAGGCTTCGCACTTAGATGCTTTCAGCGCTTATCCCTTCCGAACATGGCTACTCAGCAATTGCTCCTGGTGGAACAACTGAGACACCAGAGGTTCGTCCACCCGGGTCCTCTCGTACTACGGGCAGAGCCCCTTCAAATCTCCTGCGACCACGACAGATAGAGACCGAACTGTCTCACGACGTTCTGAACCCAGCTCACGTACCGCTTTAATGGGCGAACAGACCAACCCTTGGGACCTGCTCCAGCCCCAGGATGCGATGAGCCGACATCGAGGTGCCAAACCGGGTCGTCGATGTGAACTCTCGGACCCGATCAGCCTGTTATCCCCGGAGTACCTTTTATCCGTTGAGCGATGGCCCTTCCACTCAGTACCACCGGATCACTAAGCCCAGCTTTCGCTTCTGCTCGACATGTCTGTCTCACAGTTAAGCTCCCTTGTGCCTTTACACTCGCCGGCTGATTGCCAAACAGCCTGAGGGAACCTTTGGGCGCCTCCGTTACATTTTAGGAGGCGACCGCCCCAGTCAAACTACCCGTCTGACACTGTTCCAGGTCCGGTTTCACGGAACGAGGTTAGGATTTCAAAATATTAAGAGTGGTATTTCACTGTTGGCTCCACCCTGACTGGCGTCAGGGCTTCAAAGCCTCCCACCTATTCTACACATAATATTTTAAAATCCAATGTCAGAGTATAGTAAAGGTTCCGGGGTCTTTTCGTCTTGTCGCGGTTAACCCGAGTCTTCGCGGGTATCACAATTTCGCCGAGCCCCTCGCCGAGACAGCGATGCCATCGTTACAAGATTCGTGCAGGTCGGAACTTACCCGACAAGGAATTTCGCTACCTTAGGACCGTTATAGTTACGGCCGCCGTTTACCGGGGCTTAGGTTCAGTGCTTCACCGCCTTACGGCAGTTGACACCTCTCCGTAACCTTCCGGCACCGGGCACTTGTCAGACCCTATACATTCTCTTTCGAGTTTGCAGAGTCCTATGTTTTTGGTAAACAGTCGTGGCATCCATTTCACTGCGGCCTTTTCAGACCAGATTATGGTTAAACCCAATCTTACTCAGGCACCCCTTATCCCGAAGTTACGGGGTTATTTTGCCGAGTTCCTTAGCAAGGGCTCACTCGCGCGCCTTAGGATATTCTCCCAGTCCACCTGTGTCGGTTTGCGGTACGGGTACCTGACATACTCCCTACGAGGATTTTCTTGGAAGTACAATTCGAACACTTCGCCTTTCCTTGCAGAAAGACTCGTATTCTGTGCTCGGTCTTAAGAACCAATGGGTTTGCCACAGGTTCAACCTTACACATTAAACCGGTATATCCAGAAACCGGATGTTCTATTGTACTCCGTCCCCCCTTCAGTGATAACGCATATCAGATAGGGCCGGAATATTGACCGGCTGTGCATCATCTACGCCTTTCGGCCTCGACTTAGCTCCCGCCTAACCCTGGGTGGACGAACCTTCCCCAGGAAACCTTGGACTTTCGGCGTTCCGAATTCTCATCGAAATTTTCGCTACTCATGCCAGCATTCTCTCTTCCCATACGTCCACCGTTCCTTACGAAACGGCTTCAACCGCTGGGAATGCTCCCCTACCTCCGGTTAGCATTAAGCTAACCGAACCATAGTTTCGGCACCAGGCTTGAGCCCCGTTGAATTTTAGGCGCAGGGTCACATCGACCAGTGAGCTGTTACGCTTTCTTTAAAGGATGGCTGCTTCTAAGCCAACCTCCTGGTTGTCTATGTAACCCCACATCCTTCGACACTTAGCCTGGATTTAGGGGCCTTAACTGATGGTCTGGGCTGAATCCCTCTTGACTATGAAGCTTAGCCCTCACAGTCTCACTCCCGGAAAACAAATTGCGGAATTCAGAGTTTGATAGGACTTGGTCTGATGGAATCAAACCTTGCCCAGTCAGTGCTTTACCTCCACAATTCTATTAACCGAGGCTGACCCTAAAGTCATTTCGGGGAGAACCAGCAATAACCAGGTTTGATTAGCCTTTCACTCCGATCCACAGGTCATCCGAGACATTTGCAACTGTCACCGGTTCGGACCTCCCCCCCCTGTTACGGAGGGCTCATCCTGCCCATGGATAGATCACCTGGCTTCGGGTCTACTAACGATAACTAATGGGCGCTATTGGCACCACTCGCTTTCGCTGCGGCTCCTCCACTTATGTGGATTAACCTCGCTACCGCTAGTAACTCGCTGGCTCATTCTTCAATAGGCACGCCGTCATCCGCCAGAACTGCTTCCGACGGACTCCGACTGCTTGTAGGTGCACGATTTCAGGTTCTATTTCACTCCCCTCCCGGGGTTCTTTTCACCTTTCCCTCACGGTACTTGTTCACTATCGGTTGAAGACGTGTATTTAGCCTTGCCACGTGGTCGTGGCGGATTCCCACAGAGCTCCTCGGTTCCTCCGTGGTACTCAGGTGCCAGACACATGCCTTTTAAGTTTTCGTCTACAGGGCTTTCACCTTCTATGGCTGATCTTTCAAGATCATTCAACTAACCTAAAAGGTTATATCATGTTGGAAGTATAGCCACTTCCATGTCTGGTCCTACAACCCCGAATGATGAACGCGGCTATGCTATAACATCATTCGGTTTAGGCTCTTCCCATTTCGCTCGCCGCTACTCAGGGAATCAAAATTTTTTCTTTTCCTCGAGGTACTGAGATGGTTCACTTCCCTCGGTTAGCCTCCTGCCTTACGACAGGATATCCATCTTTCGATGGATGGGTTGCCCCATTCGGGAATCCCCGGGTCAAAGGTTGCTTTCACCTCACCGGGGCTTATCGCAGATTGCCACGCCCTTCATCGCCAGTCTTCACCAGGGCATCCATCGTACACCCTTATTAGCTTGGCCACAAATCCCAAATTTTCAAAGAATATTAATCTTACTTGTAATTAATTATACCTCTGGATAAATAAATTGTCAACACATTAAATTATACATGATTTTCTACATCTGTCAAATCTATATCTGTTGTTCAAAAATCTTCTCTTTTCATATTACGTTTTCAGTCAAATCCTTCTCTTATGTTTGAAATCCCCCTAAAACATTTCTGTACCTATATTTATAAAAGAAAAATAAAGTGGATTCAAGTCATCAATTTCAAATTTCCATCTAAATTAACTTCATCTTAACTCATCTCTATAAAGAGATATTTTTCTAAATGCCTCAAGAATCTGCTCGAGATATTCCTGATCATATTCAATGTCTCTCATTGCAGTTATAGCAATCCTCTCGTAAAGAACCTTATCAGCAACAGGATAATTATCTATTTTATAATCAGGATGATTTTTAAGAAAATGCTGCCATATTGCTTTTCCTGGTGAGTTTTCTCTATCATTTAAGAGTGGTTGACGAACCAGAGGAATATAACCTGGCCGGCCGGGTGCTGCTTCGACACCCTCAGCAATAAGTGCCTCAATAATTCTCGAGCGTGATATATTCCTGAAACTATCTGGATAGAATCTGATTAGATAATTTAACCATGCATTTTTTGTTGCATATGGAGCAATATATGCTCCATCAAAACCATCAATTTTCTCAAGACCCTTGTTGATATACAGGCAATTTTTTATCTGTAGATTATTTCTCTCCTCAAGATATTTAAGTTCAACAAGAGCAAGTCCAGCGGCAAAAGGATGTATTCTATACTTAAATCCTAAATTCATAAAAGGAATATTTTCACTTGCTTTATATCTATCATATTTTTCTGATAGAGAAGAAATCCTCTCATAGTGACCCAGCATCACACACAATTCATAATAATCCTTATTATTTGTTACAAGCAGGCCTGCCTCTCCTCCTGCCATAAGTTTACTTCCCTGCAAACTAAAACACCCTATATCACCAAGATTACCAGTACGTCTTCCCTTATATTCAGAGCCATGGGCATGGGATGCATCTTCAATCACAACAAGATTGTGTTTCTTTGCGATATTATTTATTTCATCCATATCCGCAGGATGTCCATAACAATGGGTAACACATATCGCACGCGTCCTTTGTGTAATCCTGCTTTCAATATATTGAGGGTCAATATTCAGTGTTAAGGGATCAATATCACAAAAAATCGGTATACCACCAGCGCATATAATCGGTGTAACACCAAGATGCCAGGTGTGGACGCTCGTTATCACTTCGTTACCGGGCTCTTCTATAGCAGAAAAAAAAGCAGAATGCAATGTTGCTGTTCCATTATTCATAGAAATACAGTATTTTGTTCCTGTGTATCTTGCCCATTCTTTTTCAAGGTCAGAAACAATCTGGGAAGAAGAAATCTCCCTTTTTCTCAAGAGTTCATCAACAACCTTCGCCTGATCATCAATCATTTGAAGGTAAATCTTACTCTTATCTGGTATCTTCCTTACTGATTTTTTTCCACCGTTTATTGCCAAATTTACCATGGTATCTCCTTGTTTTTTATTTATTATACATCTGGAGAGGTAGAGTAGGGGGCATATTTCGCCTTTCTTTTGTAAAGGAAGGTCAGGGTATGTCAATAGTTGCTTCAATCGCTCCCAATATTCTTTTTTATTAAGAATTTCGCGTCGTTGGTGGGGAACGCCTTTTTCCCCACTCCCTTTTCATCCAACCTAATAGGTCTTCGCTTGCTCAGACCTATACATCGTCTCGCACGCTACGCTTCGGGAAGATCGCTCACCTTCTCGCGCTTAGTGTTAGACGGTGCTCTTTCTCCATCGCACCAGCTTCTTGCACTTCGTGCTTCGGTCAGCGCGCTCACCTTCTCGCGCTTAGTGCTACACGGTGCTCTTTCTCCATCGCACCAGCTTCTTGCACTTCGTGCTTCGGTCAGCGCGCTCACCTTCTCGCGCTTAGTGCTACACGGTGCTCTTTCTTCATCGCACCAGCACCGCTCCATTCGAATCCCTCTAAAAAGTAGAAATACGGAGGGGGTGGGATTCGGCGGCTTCGGCTCCCACAACGCCTCAGCTCGGCCATCCGCATAGGTCTTCGCTTGCTCAGACCTATACATCTTCGCTCCATTCGAATCCCTCTAAAAAGTAGAAATACGGAGGGGGTGGGATTCGAACCCACGTCCCGATTGCTCGAGAACACGCTTTCCAAGCGTGCGCACTCGGCCACTATGCGACCCCTCCTGTAGAATATAGTTGTCAGGTGGACTGTTTTGAAAAAAGACTTGGCTGAAATTTATAACCTGCTTTTACTCGTTTCCTGAGAAGTTTTCTTGCACGACTATTAAGTTGTTCAAATGATCGTTTACCCTGTTCAAATTGTCTTAACTGCTGTTTTGCTGTCTGCATTCTTCTCTGGTAGTACTTTTTTAATAATCTCTGCTGTTTTTTCATAATATAACCTCCTGGGTTCGCTTCAATATTTTACTTGAATAATCAAAAAAATGTCAAAACTTTTGTTTTCTTAACAAACCATAGAAGTGAAAATAGCTTTATAAAAAGGCCCTTATTTAGTAAGAACCAGTTTTATAATTTTTTTTGCGGGCTCAACCCTTGAAAGTATGTATTTCTTTATCCAAAATTTTGGAATAACTCCCGCGTGTGCTTTTTCCCACTCCTTTGCACATTGTCTTAATCCTTTTAGAGATTTTAAAAGGGATTCTCTTGCCTCTTTTGCCCTTATAGGATTAACCCTCTCTGGTTCTCCAACAAGATGCGCTTGCTGGAGGAAATTTCTTGCCTGTGAAAAAATTAAATCTCTCATGTTTTGCATTTGTTCAGATACCTTGCGACACTCATAAAAATGGTCTGTGTGTATTCCTTTTTTCTGACAGTGTTTAAGAAAATTTTCTGCCCAGATAGTTGGATTTTCTGAAATACTACCGTCCCAGATAATTTTTCCTGCAAGGACAAAACAATCAAGACCTGCCTCAATCCCTTCACAGGGAGAGAGAAATGTATTGTACCTGCTCCATCCTGTTGCTACAACCCCTTTCACCTTATTTTTCTTTGCATATTCCATCCATGTCTTCATATTAACAACTCTTAACTGAGTGTTTGGTACGTCTGCAAATGCTCCATCAGCGCCCTTATACGCAGATGCTAACCAGATTGTGCATCCTGTCTTTTCAAATCTATTAAGAGTATCTCTGCCAATAGAACTTAATGGATCTGCACCATAACTCCAGCACATAAGATCAGTTAGTTTACTGATTTTTTTTATGTCAGGGGTTTTCCATTTCCTTATCATATCATCCCATATGATTGGCCTGATACCAAGGGATTTAAGAAACCTAAAGATTGGCTCGAGATGATAAAGGTAAAGAGTATTTGTTCCATATTTTTCAACAAACTTCTTGCATTTTTCACAACTACCAAAACTCCAAACCTCATCCCCACCAAGATGGAAGTACCTGATGTTTTTATGTGTTGTAAGAATATCCTTAATCATCTTCAAAATAGTGTCATGACTTTCCTTTTTCAAAGGACAAAGATCACTTACATTATCGGGAACCTCTCGCAAATTCTTAAATCTTTTTTTAGAAAGAACATTTTCCATATGACCAAATGACTGAACAAGAGGAATTATTTCTATGTTAAGGTTTTTTGCTTTGTCAAGAAATTTCCTGATAGTTCCTGTTGAATAGGCAGTTTGATTTTTTAATTCAGGATATATCTTCCATGGATAGGTATCTTCCCATTCTACAAGTAAACAATTTATTCGCGATTCATATGCAAGATCCAGTACTTCAAATAACCTTTCAGGGGTAGGGGGTAAACCCTTAAGGTCAAGATGAATGCCTCTTATAGCAACCACTGGCTTATTATGTGAAAAAAACTTTTCTTTCATTTCTACCTCCGGGTTTATTATTCTGGTAAATATATTCCAAAAATAAACCTTCCTGTATCCTTTTCTGCTCTGTAAGAGTAAAAGATATGAGTGTTTTCATATGTACAGATATCTAAATTAAGAATGTTTTCGTTTCTTATACCCTTTTCATTAAGTTGTCGTGTAATAATTCCTTTTAAATCAATATGCCACATATTTTTATTCTGAAACACATAAGGGCTGTATGAATCCGGGAATTTCTGCACAATGTCACAACCAACTGTATAACAGTTCTTACATATTGAAGGACTAATTCCTGCAATAAGGTTTCCCTTATCTGACCCAAAGTTTTCAACAATGTTTTCCACAAGTTTTCCACATACATTAAGCAGACAACCTCTCCATCCACTATGACAAACACCAATAACATTTTTCTCAGGATCATAAACAAAAACCCCAACACAATCAGCCAACATTACAACAAGACAAATCCCTTTTTCGTCTGTAAACAATCCATCTCCATCAATACATGGCATCTCTAATGCTTTTCCACAGTGAAATATCTTTGCATAGTAAATCTTGTCTGTATGGATCTGATTAAGATATATAAATTTATCAACAGGAATACCTAATCTTTCTGATATAATAATACGGTTTTTCCTTATATTTTCAGGATTATCTTCTGTATTAAAACTTAAATTACTCGAATGGTACGGCCATATAGAGACCCCACCATGCCTCGTTGTGCAAAAATTTGGGACAGGAATCTCATCAAAAGAAAGATAATACGGATAATAAGCATAATTCACTGACATTTTAATCTTTCCTCGAGAGATTTATGCTGTAGAACAAGGGTAATTTCTGATCTTGTTTTTTCAATAAGTGATCTTAATACATCCACTGATCTTCTCAATCCACGCGTTAAAGCATCAGGATAATCAAATGATGTAAGAAAATAATAAACATCATCCATAAGAGAAAGATAATATTCGAGATTATTCACCTCGTTTTTCCTTATCCTATCAAGGATGTATCTCCTTAATTCACCCATTGCCTCAGAAAGTCCATGAAGATAACTTATATAATCAAATTCATTAAAATCAGGAATATAAATCTTATCTTCCATAATGAGAGTGTAAAAAATCAGTCCCTCAATAAGTTCTTTTTCTGCATTATGAATAAAACCAGCATATCTAATCTCAGGAAAATCTACAAGGATATTCTTTGCATTTTTCAGCGACTTCTCAGCACTTACCAGAAAATCTTTTGCCTGTTTAAATTCCAAATGGTGTATATTCTTGATTGCCTGAGAAGAAAATCTGGTTATTTCCCTGGATAATTTTAATGCCTGTTCCCTTGCCTTATCTTCATCATCGAATAAACTGCTAAAATCTTTTTCGAGTTCTTCTAATTCTGATGTTTGGCGGATTTTTTTCATAGTACTTTTCTAACTCCTTTTCTATGGTTGGAACCTTACTATAAGATATTTTATTTGATACTTCTTCAGGTGAATTTTTTGCTGATGTCTTTCTGATTTTGTCTGTTATGTTGAGAAATTCCTCTACCTTCATAATCTTGAAGTCATTCAACTTTGCATGTTTTCTTATTTCATTGTCATTTGAAACAACTATTGTGTTTTTGTTAAGAGAACGCAGTTTCTCAATAATAACATTATCAGCAGAATTATTGTAGGACCATAAGATTTTTATTCCTGGATACGAGTATGATATATCCGACCATCCATCAAAAACAACTATAAAAGAAACAGATGGATGATTTCTTCTATAACTGTTAAGGTAATTAACCAATGATTGTCTATCATCAATTCCTCTATCTGTTTGCCACAAAGGATGCCTGATAATATTATTTCCATCCAGAATATATCGCATATCAAATAATATTAAAGAATGGGAAAGTAGTTCTCAATCTCATACTGACTCACACAGATTCTATATTTGTCCCATTCAATTTTCTTGTTCTCAATAAACTTGGTAAATATGTGTTCTCCAAGTGCATCCTTTACAAGTGTACTTTTTTCTGTTTCGTGGATTGCCTCTATTAAGCTACCCGGAAGTGTTTCTATACTATTTCTGGATTTTTCTTCAGGCAGCATTTCGTATATATTTGTCTCAACAGGCTGCGAGAGTTCGAGGTTCTCCTCTATTCCAGCATAACCAGCAGCAAGGATACCTGTAAGAGCAAGATATATATTACAGGCAGGATCAGGGCTTCTTAATTCAATTCTACTGGCATTTTCTTTGCCTGGTTTATAAATTGGAACACGTACAAGAGCAGAACGGTTTTTCCTGCCCCATGAGATGTATACAGGTGCTTCAAAACCAGGAACAAGTCGTTTATAGGAATTTACCCATTGATTACACAAGGCGGTTATTTCTCTGACATATTTAAGAATACCCGCAATATAGGATCTTGCTATGTCAGATAGATAATTTTGATCTCTTGCATCAAAAAAAGCATTTTTACCGTCCTTAAATAATGATTGATGAATATGAAAGCCACTTCCATTCTGCCCAAACAATGGTTTCGGCATAAATGTCGCATATATTCCGTGTGATGCCGCAACCTGCTTTATAAGAATCTTAAGGGTTACCATCATATCCGCCATTTTAAGGGCATCAGCATAGCGAACATCTACTTCATGCTGGCTCGGCGCAACCTCATGATGTGCTGCCTCGACATTTATCCCAATCTTTGCGCACATTGACACTGTTTCATTTCTAACAGATGAACCAATATCAGCAGGAATCAAGTCAAAATATGTTGCCTGGTCAAGAAGTCCTGGGGTCTCTGAATTTTTGAAATAGAAATATTCAAGTTCAGGACCAACATTCATTGTATAACCATGCCTTGCTATCTTCTGCAAATATCTTTTAAGCACATATCTTGAATCTCCATCATAAAAATCACCCTCTGGGGTATAGATTGAACATAAAAATCTTGCAGTTGGCTCTTTTGCCCATGGAAGAACAAGGTATGTTTCTGGCTCAGGTCTTACAATAAGATCGCTTTCAAAAATTCTTGCGAATCCCTCTATTGATGAACCATCAAATCCAATGCCTTCATCCAGTGCTTTTTCAATTTCATCAGGAATAATTGTGATTGTTTTCAATTGTCCGAGAATATCAACAAACCATAGTTCTACAAACTGTATTCTATCTGTCTTCATTAGATTCAGTATATCTTTTCTATCCAATTTTCCTCCTTTATATTGTGTTCATAGGCATGTTAAATAGAATTAACCACTGAAAAACATTTCTCGCAGAGATAAGGATGATCGTTAAATTTACCAACAGTTGGATGATGTATCCAACATCTTGCGCACTTTGCAAGATTTGTTTTTCTCGCAGTAACCTCAAGATCAGTACTGTTTTCACTAATCTTGCATTCAGCAACCATCAAAAGATTTGTAAGATATGGCTGGAAGCTTTCAAGAAATTTTTTATACTCTAAATCTGTCTTTATCTCTATTTCTACCTCGAGGCTACTTCCAACCTCTCCAGAGGCCCGTTTTTCTTCAATCTGTTTCAAAACAATTTTCCGGAATTCAAAAAACTTTTCCCATCTTTTTAATAACCCATCATCTAAATCTTGAATTTCTGGCCAGTTCTCGAGAAAGACACTCTCATTTTTTCTCATAGGAAGATATGTGTATGCCTCTTCACATGTAAAAGATAAAACTGGCGCAAGCATTACAACAAGATAAGATAGTATCTGATGAAGAACCTTCTGTGCGGCGCGCCGCTGTGTTGAATCTTTCCCATATGTATAAAGCCGATCCTTCAGATAATCAAGATAAAAAGAAGACATATCTATATTACAGAAATCAAAAATTTCACCAACACCCTTATGAAACAAACAGTCCTCATAATATTTTTTTACCTGATAGGCAACCTGATTTAACCTTGCAATTGCCCATTTATCGACCTCGAGAAAATCAGATTCATCAACCTGTACAGAACTATCGTAATCATTAAGATTACCAAGTATAAACCTCATTGTATTTCGAAGTGTTCTATAAACAATTACAAGATGATCAATAATCTTCTGAGATATTCTCATATCCTGCTGATAGTTTTCTGAAAGAGCCCATAATCTTAAAATATCCGCCCCATATTTTTTTATAATCTGTTCTGGTGTTATGACATTTCCAAGGGATTTTGACATCTTTCTTCCTTCAGCATCAACAACAAAACCATGGGTCAAGACAATTTCAAATGGTGCTCTATTTTCAACCGCACATGATGTTATAAGAGATGTTTGAAACCATCCCCTGTGCTGATCGCTTCCTTCAAGATAAAAATCAGCAGGCCATCTCAGTTGAGGATGATTTTTCAATACAGCAAGATGGCTTACCCCTGAATCAAACCATACATCAAGTATATCCTTTTCCTTATGAAAAGGACCTTTGCTTCCACAATCAGGGCACACAAAGTTTTCAGGCATCAACTCCATTATATCCTTTTCAAACCATATATTAGAACCATACCTGCCAACGAGATCTGCAACCTTACTTATGGTCTGTTCGTTACAGATTGGAAAGCCACAACCATCACAATAAAAAATAGGCAGTGCAACCCCCCATAATCTCTGTCTCGAAAGACACCAGTCAGGTCTAAGTTCCACCATACTTGAAATCCTTGACATGCCTTCTTCTGGAATCCACCTTGTTTTTTTAATCTCCCTTTGTAAGGTATGCCTTAAGTTTTTATGGTCAATCTTCAAAAACCATTGTTTTGTAGACCTGAATATAACTGGTTTTTTACATCTCCAGCAGTGAGGGTAAGAATGCTGATATTGTTCAGTATAAAGAACGATATTTCTACTTATCAAATTTTCAACAATTAATGGATCTGCCTCAAAAACAAGCATACCCTTCCATTCAGGCACATCATCTGTGAATCTGCCTTTCTCGTCAACAGGCGAAATAACCGGCAGATTATACCTTAGTCCTGTTTGATAATCTTCCTCTCCATGCCCGGTAGCAGTATGAACGCAACCTGTTCCATCAACATCAGAAACATAGTCAGCAAGAACAACAGGACTCTCCCTCTCGACAAATGGATGAGCACATACAGTGTGTTCAAGATCTTTTCCCTTAAACCTTGCGATTATCTCATAACTAAATTTGAGTTTCTCACAAATCTTTTCAACCAATGTGCTTGCAACAACAAAATTTCCATTTTGAGTTTTGATAATCGAGTAGTCAAGTTGAGGATGAACCGCAATTGCAACATTCGCAGGAAGTGTCCAAGGTGTTGTTGTCCAAATAAGAAAATACAAAGGACCTTTTATGTCTTGATTAACTGAAAACTTTTTTACAGGAAATTTAACATAAACCGATGGACTTGTTTCATCTGAGTATTCTACCTCTGCCTCAGCAAGGGCTGTCTGACAATGCCAGCACCAGTATATCGGCTTAAACCTTTGAATAATATACCCATTAACAAATAGTTTTCCAAAATTTTCAATAATTGCTTTTTCATATCCTGGATTCAATGTTAGGTATGGATTTTCCCAATCCCCAAAAACACCAAGCCGTTGAAATTCAGCCCTCTGTATTGCCATAAATTTCATCGCATAGTCATGCGCTTTTTTCCTGAAGGAAACTATGTCAACTGTATTTTTATCTTTTAATTTAAGTTGCTGAAAAACCTGATGTTCAATTGGCATCCCATGACAATCCCAACCAGGAACATAGGGTGAATAGAAACCTTGAAAAGATTTGAATTTAACAACTGTATCCTTTAGAATTTTGTTCAAGGCAGTGCCAAGATGAATATGCCCATTTGCATAAGGGGGACCATCGTGAAGAATAAATGTCTGCTTACCTTTATTTTTTTCAAGAATTTTATTATAAATATCCATATCCTGCCATTTTTTAAGAAAATCAGGTTCCCTTCTGGCAAGATCTGCTTTCATTGGAAAATCTGTTTTTGGAAGAAGAACTGTTTTAGAATAGTTTATCTCAGACATTTTATTTTTCACCTTTCATATTTTTTACAAGAATAGCAACCCTTTTCCCAAGATATCTGCATTCCTTCAATACACCTTCATCAGGAGAATCAATTGCAACAGGACCATAATGACCTCCCTCTGTTGTTCCCTGAACAATCATTCCATGGATAAGCATCATCTGTAAAATAGAAAGAATTGTTGTTTCATTGCCCCCGGCAATATTTGCAGATGATGTAAATGCACCACCAATTTTCCCTATAAGTGCACCGTAATATTTTACAGAATCATCAAAAAGTTTCTTAATTTCCCAGGCAGGAGCCCCAAAATATGTTGGAGAACCAACAATAATACCATCATACGCTGTAAGATCTTCTGGGTTTATTTCTTCAACCATTTTAAGAGTTACTTCAATACCTTCCTCTAATGCACCCTTTACAACCTCTTTTGCCATTTTTTCAGTGTTTCCAGTTTTTGAATAATATACAACAATAATCTTCCCCATTTCATCCTCCGTAGGTTAGAAAATAATCTCAGAAATTTCCTGTATATTTTCTACTCTTTTAAATCAAAATGAACTATATCTTGTTTTTCGTTTTGGATTTCTGATTTAATATTCTGTATCCTGCAATGTTTTTTCTCTCTATTTTTCAAGCAACAAAAATGGCAAGTTTGATTATTATTATACATCTAAATATGGAGTAAACGAAAACATTAATAAAGAAGAACTATCTCATACTCATTTACCTCAGGGATAACAAAGGTTGTCCGTCCTTTTATTTTTTTAAGTTTTATCGTCTTACCTGAAGAAAGAGACCTTGCATTTTTCAAATCTGTCCTTATTGAGATACTTATGTTGTATAGAGGAACAATTGTACCCATAGGCCTTTTCATATCAGAGGTAATATTTACAAGATGAATTAAAAGAGTTTTATCTGTTCTTCTGATTTCAAGAGCAAGAGAGCCAGGTGCATTTGTTTCTATTTGAGATCCCCCGGGTACTGTATCCCTTATTAAATAATAAAAAAGATTTTTATGGGTATCTATGTGAAAAAGATTAAAACTTTCAAACATCGGAGATGCAAGATAAACAATCTTTCCTTTACCCCTTTTTGTTGTAATAACTGCTGGAAATTCACTTATACCTTTTGGCTGGGTATAAGGCATATTTATAGGATTCAGGTAATTCGCAAGTATACTGGCTTCTTTTACTGGTTTTATTGCAAGGGCATTGACTGGTCTCGGAACAAAAAATCCACTATCAAAACTCCCAACTTTTTTTGTTAAAACTATGTAATCCTCAACCCTCGATGGTTTAAAGACCCCAGATATCCTGTCAATGCCAATAAATCTCAACCAATCATTCCTATCTGTATCATTACCATACTCATCATACATACCAGATTCAAAATCAGAAAATAATATACCTCCTTCATATACAAAATCCATTATGTTTTTTACCTGTAAATCTGATAGGCATGCAGCATTCGGCAAAATCAGTGTCTTTATTCTATGTAGATTTTCTTTTAAGATATACCCATCCCATAAAACCTGCACAGGAATATGAGCAAAATTGCAGATATCAAGGCAGCCGCGATTCTCATTATCCAATATTCCGCAAGATATCTCCCTTCGTTTATCAATATCCTTTAGGTATTCATCTGAACCAGTATCAAAAATAAGTCCTTGTTCTTTTCCAGAACCAGTTTCACGACAAAGCCCGCTGTGTTTAGAGATATAATAATAAAGTGTCCTGTTTGAAATTAAAACACCTGTTTCAGCCGCTGAAACACTTCCCTCGAGGTATTTCTCATTTTTTGCTATTAACCCTCCTGTTTTCTTAACGCCAACTATTGCATCACTTTTGCTATTTTTTATCGCAAGATAGAATATCGCAAACCAAGTATTAGAACCACCTGCTGTTGCCTGGGCAAGAGCAGTCGAAACTTCTGCCTCTGGAAGTGGAACATAATGCCAGGTTGAAAGAGCGTGATGAGTAAAAACAACAGACGGGTTTTTACCCGCAGAAAGAAATCTTGAAAGATTAAGAGAAGTGTATGGGCTATGATACGCCTGTGTACAATGGAAAAAATCTTCTGCACCTGTAAATGATTGAAATTTTTCTATTCTTTCAGCATCATACCCGAGAAGAATGTTTGAAGAATTAAATGCACCTCCATTGAGAAACATTACTGCCTCGCTGTTAACATTTTTTGCGGCATTCGTAGCATCCTTCATAAAATCAGCCCAACTTTGTGAACGAAACTCAGCAAATTTTTTCCACAGGGGATCCTTCCAATCAGAGAAAATTGGGAGCATGTTCTCACCCGAAAACCTTCTAAATTTTTCTATGCAGTATTTACAATAGCATGCTCCGGGATATATTACAGGTCCATCAAGAAAACAACCATCAACACCTGTTTTCATAACCTCCTGAATCATATCAAATGCCCATTCCCTCCAGGGACTGTTTACACAAAAGGTTGTTCCATTACCATAAAGTGGATGTTTTCTTCCATAAGGTGTGCCATCCTCGAGTAATTGCTCCCATGAAGGATGCTGGCTTGCAAAGTCATAACTGTACCAGTGCATATTTATGTATGCAATAATATGAATCTTATGTCTACGGGCATAAGGAAGATATTCCCTTAAAATATCCCTTGATCCAGTACCAGGAAATTTTTCAAATCTATCAGAATTAAAAAGTGTTAGATGACCTGTCCCAGGGGAACAACCAGGTGTTGCCATAATCCACTCACAGTTTGCCTTCCAGAGATACCTTGCCTCCCATGCAAGTTTATCCATATCAGCATTAAAAAAACAGGCAAAATCATTGAGATAATCACGACGAATCATTCTTACAGGTTTTTCCCACCATTTTCTATCCATAGTTTCTCCTCTATAAAAAAGTCATAATAAAAGACTTCCTTCAGGAATCAATAATCCTCATTTCCAAAATCCTCTTAAGGTTAAAAACTCGTTTTTGTTTTCTTAAGAAACAGTAAGCATCAACCGCAGTAAAAGCATACCCATTATACTCTGTTTCATAGATTCTTTTTGGCAGGATTACCCTGCGACTTTTTTCATCACTTGCCTTCAAATAAACAATATTCATTCTTCTTTTTTCCTTGATTGCCTTCTTAACAAGACAAGCCTTATCTTCAAAAGAAAAACTCTGTTCTGACCTTTGATATTGATATTGGGTAATAAATTTAACAACTCTTCTGTCTAACCAGATATGCTTTTTCTCAATTCTTTTTTTCAAAACCAACCCATCGAGACTGCGACACCTGCTTAAAGCAACATAAACCTGTCCAGGTGTAAATGTACCTTTTCCGATATCAACAATCGCCTTATCAAAGGTTTTTCCCTGACTTTTATGAATTGTAATCGCCCATGCTAATTGAACCGGTATTTGAAGAAAACTTCCAATTGTCCTTCTTTTTATTGTTTTTTCTCTTTCATCAAAAAAACCTTCATAAATTTCCCACAGATATGGGTACACATCAAACTTCCCACCTTGATCAAGAGCCACATTTATAAAATCTTGCTCCATTTTTTTCACCCAGCCCAAACTTCCATTTATCCAACGGCCCTTGCTATCATTGTTTAAGAGCATCACTCTTGCATCTTTTTTAAGTGTTAGATTTGCCGGCGCAGGAAAAAATTCAGAACTGAAATTACCCTCAACTGAAGCCGGATATAATTGGACTTTTCCTGGCAGATAATTCAAATTTTTTTCATTCAACATTTCTGCTTGTGCATTTCTTGAAGCAAGATAGATATATTCAGGATGTTTGTTTTCATCAAAATCCGGCATAAATCTTGAATTCAACGCCTCTAACATTTCATCAGAAATGGTTTTATTTCTTATTCCGTTTAAAAGCTCAATAAAATATTGATCTTTCTGCCTGTATATCTTTTCAAACTCAATAAACTCAGACGAAAATCCTTGCATTACCTTTGAGGAGAAAAAATACGGGGTCTCATAGATAACATCTATGGTTTTCGTTTCATTGCTGGTTACAACTGGAGGCAGTTGATATAGATCCCCAACAAAAAAAGTCTGTACTCCGCCAAATGGCAAATTATTTTTTCTCGCTGTTCTCAAAAAAATATCAATACAATCCAGAAGATCGCAACGAACCATTGAAATCTCATCAATAATTAAAATCTGCAGATGTTGATACATCTTATTTTTTTGGGATTTCTTACCAGAATTTCTTGCTTCATCAAATGTAACACCTGGCTTAAATTTACAAAAAGAATGGATTGTTTGGCCACCTATATTAACAGCAGCAACTCCTGTTGGAGCAAGAAGAACAAACTGCTTTTTTGTGTTTTGACAGAAATAATTAAGAAAGGTTGATTTTCCGGTTCCAGCCCTTCCAGTTAAAATAAGATTCTTCCCACTTTCTAAAAGATCAATCGCCTTCTTAAATTGATCATTAATCTCAAACGGAATTTTCCCTTTCAAGATATTATTTTCCTTACAAATTTATCCAGAACCTTCAAGATCTATTGAATTGATATGATTATAACACAGTAATTTTATGCTGTATACCTTTAATGCATATTTTATACTGGTTTTCTTTACATGTTATAATCTTTCAGGAGTTTTTCTCGTCTAAGGTTTCAAAAAAGGATAATTTTTGGTAATACTACAGGAGATAAGAAATGACAATCTTCAAGCGTGCTTATCAGTTTAGAGGCATTTTAGTTAGTCCTCCTTTATTGTTTGCGATTTTTTCTTTTTCTCATGAAATAGAAAATGACTGGCTGGTCTGGCCACTCGGGATATTAACATTTATCCTCGGATTTACTCTTCGTATCTGGGCACAACAACATATACATTACCGCCTGGATATTCGCAGACACCTTACCACTACAGGTCCATATTCTTTTGTAAGAAATCCTATTTACATTGGCAACACATTAATATGTCTGAGTGCAACTATTCTATCAGAACTATTATGGCTTATTCCTGTCACGATTGTCTGGTGTGCAGTTGTGTATTCTCTTGTGGTTCATTATGAAGAAACCAGGCTAAAAGAATTATACGGCGAAGAATATCTCAGATATATGTCAGAAACCCCAAGATGGACACCAAATTTCTTGAACATCAAAAACATAAAACTGATAAACCAGTATTTTGGTATTTCGATATTGGCTGAGATTCACTGTTTTCTTATCCTTGTACCTTTTGTCCTTAAAGAAATAATTTCATCGTGGTTTCAACATTAACCCATTGGTATATCTTTAGATTTTCTTTCAGTTTGACTTTCGCCTGACCTGTTGTAAAATACAAACCCGTACAGAAAAACTACATAAGGAAGGAAAATGAAAATAGGATTACTCGGTTATACTGGTAGCGGAAAAACAACACTCGTATCTCTGTTCTCAGGGAAACGCCACGAGAGTTTTGATCCATTAAAACCTTCTATAACCACAGTAAAAATGCCAGACAAACGACTGAAGACAATTGTAGAACTAATAAAACCTCAGAAAGCCACAGAGCCAGAAATAACCTTTATCGATATAAAAGGATGCCCGGAAACAACGGGATTAGATGAGAAGACAATCGAAATTGCCTCTCAGTCTGATCGTATTGCCTTTGTGGTTAATGCCTTTACAGAAGGCAAAAATCCCTGTAATGAACTTGATTCTCTTTATCTCGAGATGGTTTATAGAGATCAGGAAAGATTAAGAAATCTCTTAGAAAAAAGGCAACAGGAAATTTTGCATGGCAAAAGAGAAAAAAATGAGGAGGAAGAACGTATACTAAAGAAATGCCAGGGTATTCTTGAACAAGAAAGGTTTCTTTCTTCTGAAGATTTTGATAAAAAACAAAATACATTTCTTGTTTCTCTCGGTATGATAACTGCAAAAAGGTTTTTTGTTATTGCGAATGGACACATTGCAAAAGAGCAACTCGAAAAAAAATGTAAAGATTATAATCTTGAATTATGCAGGTTAAATGTGGACAAACCTTCAGAAGAAGATATTGAACTATTCTCGAACCAGATTTTAATAGCAACAGGTCTTTTAAGATTCTATACAGTCGATAGAAAAGAAACAAAGGTGTGGCTTTTGCCTGTTGGTTCAACGATGCTTGACGCAGCAGCAGCAATTCACACGGACATTGCAGCAAGTTTTATCAGAGCAGATGCTGTTGGATTTGATGATTTTATTTCTACAGGTTCCCTTTCTTCCTGCAGGGAAAAAGGGATTGTGAGAAGTGAAGGAAAAACAGGAATAGTAAAAGATGGAGACATCATTCATATACACTCAACGAGGTAACAAATGTATAATAAAAATTCATTGGTATTAAAAAGGCAGGATAAGAAGTCAGGGGTAAAGATATGTGTTGTAAGTTTACCATTAAGAAAAGATACACAGGAATTGAAGAAGTTTAAGGGAATAGAAACTCAGACAGTGCCAGTGGGATTCTGGCCTGAAAACAAACTAATAAGAAGACAATTAATGTTTGGTATATCAGAAAAGGATGTACCACAGGAGGTAGAGGTAGTAGAGGGAGAAGATAAAGGAGAATACAGAGGTCCTGATATTGATTTAAGGGTTATAAAGGAGAAGAAAACAGGCA